>JAESFG010000130.1_pt1 | contig 238819 bp, 216 predicted proteins | sample 9269371 | NCBI WGS metagenome assembly JAESFG01 (sample SAMN14506227, study PRJNA617093) | algae metagenome | isolation source: Aetokthonos hydrillicola CCALA 1050 (B3-Florida) and co-occurring... | place: USA: South Carolina | collected 2013-01-01 | reverse complement strand
GCTCGTCAGGCTCATAACCTGAAGGTCACAGGTTCAAATCCTGTCCCCGCAACCACCTCCACCCAACGCACCGCCCGTTCATCCAAAGCCGCCCCCAAAGGGCGGCTCTTGCGTTCGCGATCGCGGCCGACGACATCGGGCAGACGAAACCGTGGACGCGATCTGTCGTCCGGCCCGGCCGCACGCAACCGGCCGAGGGCGGCGGGCCATCGATGGCCGGCGACCTGCACGGCTCCAGTCGCATCCAAGGCGCGAGCGGTGTCAGGACAACGCCGCGGCGACCTTTGCCCACTCCGCCCTTCGCGCCTTTCGGGCAGCAAGCGCTTCGTGGAGCGTCACGGCGGCGAAGCGAACGGGCTGGTGCGGCTGCAACTGCCCGATCAAGTCCATGTCGGCGGAGATCACCGTGCCCACCATGAAGTAGCCGCCGCCGGACACGGCGTCACGGTGCAGCACGATCGGCTCCGTGCCCCCGGGCACCTGGATGGACCCGTAAGGGTAGCAGCTATCCACGATGTTCGAGGGGTCCGACCCCGCGCCGAAGGGCTGCACGCGCTCGACGAACTTGAGCGGCGAGCCTCCCCGGAAGCGATAGCCGATGCGGTCGGCTTCCGGCGCGACCTTCCAGGTATCTGCGAGGAAGCCCTCGCCGGCCTCCTTCGTGATTCGGTGCCAGTAGAGGCCCGGCACCATGCGCAGGATGGTTTCCGTCGAGGCCGGGCGGCGCAGCGCTGGAGCGATGGTCGCGCCGGCTTTTGCTGCGCCCGACGCCTTGCCCAGCGGCAGCACGTCGCCGGCCTTCAGCGGCCGTCCCTCGTGGCCGCCCAGGGCGCCCAGCGGATAGGTGGCACGGGAACCCAGCACTATCGGAACGTCGATGCCGCCGGCCACCGCGATATAGGCGCGAGCCCCGGCCTTGAGGAAGCCGAAGGAGAGCACCTGGCCGGCCTTCACCGGGAGCGCGGTCCACGTCGCCTGCTCGACGCCGTCGAGCTTCGGCGGCATATCCGCGCCGGTGACGGCGACGACGGCGTCCGCGCCAAATCGGATCTCCGGCCCCATGAACACGGCCTCGAGCCCGGCCTCGCCCTCGCCATTGCCGACAAGGCGGTTGGCGGCGGCGAGCGCGAAGCGATCCATGGCGCCGGAGAGCGGGATGCCCAGGTGGTAGTAGCCGGGCCGGCCCATGTCCTGAACGGTCGTCGAGAGGCCGGGCTTCACGACCTCGATCGTGCGGGTGGTCGGATCAGCCATGGAGCGCTCCCAGGAGACGGGCATTCGTGCCGGCGGGATCTGCGTTGAACGAGTCGAGCGAGAAGTCGACCTTGGCGATGGGCGGGTCGAAGCGTCCCGTGTCGACGGCCTCCACGGCCGCGTCGTAGCCGTCGCGATCGACGGGCTTGAACTTCACGATGTCGCCGGGCCGGAAGAAGATCATGAAGTCGCGGAGGTAGCTCACCTCCTGCCTGGGGTCGTAGATCGGCATGGGCGTGATGCCGAACATCTGGTAGCCGCCGGCGCCGCGCACCGAGTAGATGCAGCCGAAGCAGCCGCCATGGCCCACGGTGAGCTTCGGCGTGTCGGTGCGGGGCCGCAGGTACTTGGGCACCTCGATTTGCTTCTGGCGCTCGACCATCTGGTACATGAAGGGCAGGCCCGCCACAAAGCCGACCATGGAGACGAACCAGGGCGAGCCGGCGTGGGCGTCGATGAAGCTCTGAACGTCGCCGTAGCCGTTCACCGATGCCGCATAGTCGAGGTCCGTTCCCGCCGGATTCTGGTGGCGCTCGCGGAAGCGCATCAGCGTCTCGTGGGTCCAGGGGTCGTTGTAGTAGACGGGGATCTCGACGATGCGGGTCGAGATGGTCGGCGCCGTCTTCTCAGCAGCGCTCTCCAGCGACTGGATCTCCTTCAGGAGCTCCTGCGGGGCGATCACATCGGGGTCGAACTTCACCTGGAAGGAGGCGTTGGCCGGGCAGATCTCGGTGACGCCCTTGATCGCGCTCTCGCGGATCGCCGTGGTGATGGACAGGCTCTTGAAGAAGGCAGCGAGCGACATTTCCTCGTCGACCTCGACGAAGATGTGCTCGTCACCCCCGAACGAGTAGCGGGCGGTCATGGCTGTCTCCTGTCAGCTCTTCGAGGCGGAGGTGGCGGCGTGCTGGCTTTCCAGCCAGCCTTCCAGCCAGCGGGTATGCACGTCGCCCGCCTGAACGGCGGGGTCGTCGACGAGGGCCCGGTGCAGGGGCTGAGTGGTGTGCAGGCCGTCGATGGCGAGCTCGCCGAGGGCACGCTTCAGCCGGGCGAGGGCCGCCTCGCGGCTGTCGTCCCAGACGACGAGCTTGCCGAGCAGCGAATCGTAGAAGGGCGGCACCGTGTAGCCGGGATAGACCATGCCGTCGAAGCGCACACCCATGCCACCGGGCAGGGCGAGGCCTGAGACCGTCCCCGGCGAGGGCATGAAGCCGCGCGCGGGGTCCTCGGCATTGAGCCGGACCTCGATGGCATGGCCGCGCAGCCGCACGTCCTCCTGCCGCAGCGCCAACCGGCCGCCGCCGGCGATGCGGATCATCTCGCGCACGAGGTCGATGCCGGTCACCATCTCGGTGACGGGATGCTCCACCTGGATGCGCGTGTTCATCTCGATGAAGAAAAACTCGCCCGTGTCGTCGTCGTAGAGAAATTCGAGCGTTCCCGCCCCCCGGTAATTCACCGAGCGCGCCAACGCCACCGCGGAGGAGCACAAGGCCTCGCGCACGTCGGCGGACAGGCAGGCGGCTGGCGCTTCCTCCCAGACCTTCTGGCGGCGGCGCTGAAGGGAGCATTCGCGGTCGTAGCAGTGGATCACGTCGTGCCCGTCGCCGAGCACCTGCACCTCGACGTGGCGCGCCCGCGCGATGAAGCGCTCCAGATAGAGCCCGCCGTCGCCGAAGGCAGCCTGCGCCTCTGCGCTCGCCTGCGGAATGAGCGTCTTCAGCTCGTCCCAGTCATGCGCGATGCGGATGCCGCGGCCGCCGCCGCCAGCGGCGGCCTTGATCATCACGGGGTAGCCAATGGCGTCGGCCGAGGCGAGCGCGGCGTCGACGCCCTCCACGCGACCCGCGCTGCCGGGGACCGTCGGCACGCCCGCTTTCTCGGCCATCGCACGCGCCGTGGCCTTGTCGCCCATGGCGCGGATCGTGTCGCCCTTCGGGCCTACGAAGACCAGGCCCGCGGCCTCCACGCGGTCGGCGAAGTCGGCGTTTTCCGAAAGGAAGCCGTAGCCGGGATGCACGGCGTCCGCGCCGCTCTCCAGGGCGGCCTTCAGCACGTTGTCGACGTTGAGGTAGGACTTCATCGCGTGGGGCGGGCCGACCTCCGCCACGGCGTCTGCGAGGCGTGAGGCGAGCATGTCGCGATCGGCCGCGCTCACCGCCTGGACCGTGCGGATGCCGAGCTCCTTCGCGGCGCGGATGATGCGCACCGCGATCTCCCCGCGATTGGCGACGAAGAGCGTCTTGACGGCCATGCGCCTCACGCGTCCAGGTCGTAGAGCGGCTGGCCCGCCATGATGGCGTCCTCGTTCTCCACGTGGAAGGCGACGAGCTTGCCGGCCTCCTCCGCCACGACCGGCGTGAAGGTCTTCATCACCTCGATGAGCCCCACCGTGTCGCCGACCGCGACGGCATCTCCCGGCGACTTGAAGGGCGGCTCGCCGGGGGAGGGGGACCGGTAGAAAGTTCCGGGGAGCGGGGCCTGGATGGTCTTGGTGGCCATGGAGTGTCCTTGGATCGGGTTCAGGCGGCCATGCCCTGCGCGGCGAGGGCCTTGCGAACGGTGGCGGCGAGTTCGACGGCGTTGGGCGTATCGGAATGGACGCAGAGCGTGTCTGCGCGCACGGGCACGTCCTTGCCGTTCACCGAGCGGACTACGCCCTCCTTCACGGCGCGCAGCGCCTTGGCCGTGGCCTCGGCCGCGTCCACAGGCGGGTGGTCGCGCGTGATGATCACGAAGCCCTCGTCGCTATACTCGAGATCGATGTAGTACTCAGCCAGCAGCCTGTGGCCGCGGGCCGTGTAGGTGCGCTCGTGCTCGGTGTTGATCATGCCGAGCAGCGGCACCTTGAAGATGTCCGCGGCGTCGCACACCGCGTTGGCGATGTCTGGCATCCTCGCGGCCATGCCGTAGAGCGAGCCGTGCGGCTTGATGTGGTTGAGCGGCATGCCCGCCGCCTCCAGGAATCCCTTGAGCGCGCCGATCTGGTAGATCAGCGCATTGGTCATCTCCTCGCGGCCGATCTTCATCTCGCGCCGGCCGAAGCCCTGCAGGTCGGGCAGCGAAGGATGCGCGCCCACCTTCACGCCGTGCTGCTTGGCGAGCTCGACCGTCTTGCGCATGTGGTTGAAGTCCGAGGCATGGAAGCCGCAGGCGACGTTGGCGATGTCGATGAGCGGCATCAGGCTCTCGTCGTCGCCGAGCTTCCACAGACCGAAGCTCTCGCCCATGTCGCAGTTGATCAGGGCCATGGCCCGCCTCCTCCCGCAGCCTCGTCAAGCCCGATCATGCTGGGCGGCTGGGGATTGTAAAATCGAGATTTGCGGTGGCTCATATCGGCTTTTCAGATACAGTCTGCGCGCCACATCCGGCCATGCGAAGCCCCTTTCGGGCAGGCAAGAGACAGGCCACACCGGGTTCGTTCCGCGGCTCTCCCTATGTTTTCGCTCAAAAAGCTCCGGTACTTCGTAGCTGCCGCCGAGACCGGCCAGATCTCCCACGCTGCCGTGGAGCTCAACGTCTCGCAATCCGCCGTCACCGCGGCCGTGCAGCAGCTCGAGGCGACGCTCGGCGTGCTGCTCTTCGAGCGCACGCCGTCGGGCGTGCTTCTCACGCCGGACGGCCACCGCTTCCTGCTGCTCAGCCGCAACGTCATTTCCGCCGTCAACGAGGCCATGCGCCTCCAGACGTCGGGTGGGCGAGACGTGGCCGGCACGGTGCGCGTGGGCGTGACCTACACCGTTGCCGGCTACTTCCTGCCGCGCCACCATGCCCGTTTCGCGAGCACCTATCCCGGCGTGACGCTGGAGCTCTCCGAGGGCCCGCGCGACTGGATCGAGCGCAGCCTCGTGGACGGCGCGCTCGACATGGCCGTGATGCTCGTCTCGAACATGCAAACCCGCGACAAACTGCGCTCGGAGACACTCGTGCAGTCGCGTCGCCGGCTATGGACGCCCGCCGAGCATCCGCTGCTGAAGGAGGAGCGCGTCGGCCTCGCCGAGGTCGCGGCCTACCCCTACGTGATGCTGACGGTCGATGAGGCCGACGCCACGGCCATGCGCTACTGGACCCGCGCCGGGCACGACCCGCATGTCCTGTTCCGGACCTCCTCGGTGGAGGCGGTGCGCAGCATGGTAGCGGCGGGCATGGGCGTGACGATCCTGTCCGACATGGTCTACCGGCCCTGGTCGCTGGAAGGCCAGCGCATCGAGACGCGGGTGCTTGCGGAAGACGTGCCGTCGATGGACGTTGGTCTGGCCTGGCGGCGGGACGCGACGCTCAGCCCCGCCACTGCGGCCTTCAAGGATTTCATGAGCCTCGCCCTCGCCGGCGGGGCGCCCGCCTGAGGACACGCCATGAGCCGCTCGACCCTCGACATGCTGCAAGCCTTCGCCGACGCCTGGAACCGGCACGACCTCGCCGGGATCATGGCCCTGCACACCGACGACTGCGAGTTCTGGTCTTCCGCCGGCCCCCATGCCGAGGGTAGCCGCTACAAGGGCCGCGAGGCCGTGGCCGCGGCCTACCAGGCGATCTTCGACGGTTTTCCGGACGCGCAGTGGGGGAAGGGCTCCATCACGCTGCTGGAGGGCCGTGGGCTCAGCGAGTGGACCTTCACCGGCACCGGCCGCGACGGCAAGCGCGTCGAGGTGCTGGGCCTCGACCTCCTGGAGATCGTCGGCGACAAGATCCGGCTGAAGAACTCCTTCCGGAAGGCCCGCTCGGGCTGACCTGGGCGGTCGCTTCAGGACCGCAGCGCCCGAACGCGCACCTTGCGCAGGCACGCGACGAAAGCCGAGACCTTGCCCTCCGCCGGCCTGCGCCAGGCGGCGACGGTGGCGATGCCGCCGTCGAGCGGCGAGATCTCTCGGGCCACGAGGCCCGCCGGTGCGAAGCGCTGCATGGCCTGCGGCAAGACGGTGATGCCGAGGCCGGTGCGCACGAGGCCGAGGATGCCGACGAGGTCGGGCGCCTCGAAGGCGACCGATAGCCTTTGTCCCTGCAGGGCGAAGATCTCGTCGATCCGGCCGCGGTAGAAGTCCCAGGCGCCGGGATGGCCCAGCACCATCGGCTCCGCGGCGACCTCGGCTGGGCTGAGGCTGTCCCTCGTGGCGAGCGCGTGGGTCTCAGCCATGATCGCGACCAGCGGCTGCGCGCCGAGCGGCAGCGTCTCGAAATCCGCGTGGTCGAGGGGGCCCAGCATCAGGCCCACGTCGATGTCGCCACGGGCGAGCGCGAGCTTCTGGGCGAGGGTGGGCCGGTATTCGAGTTCCAGCGCCACGTCGGGATGCTTTGCTGCAAAAAGCCGCACTGCTTCCGGCATCATGTCGACCGCCGCGAAGGTCATGTAGCCGACGCGCAGCCGGCCGGACGCGCCCAGCGCCACGCGGCGCGCGCGCTCGACCGCTGCGTCGATGCCGCCCAGCACGTCGCGGTTGGCCTCGTAGAAGGCGCGGCCGGCCTCGGTGAGGCGCACCGCGTGGGTGGTGCGGAAGACGAGCAGGAAGCCGAGCCGGTCCTCCAGCGCCTTGATGCGGCGCGAGAGGGCGGACTGGTCGAGCGCGAGGCGCTCCGCGGCGCGGCGGAAGTTCAGCTCCTCCGCCACGGCGAGGAAGCCGACGATCTGGTCGATGTCCGGCCGCGCCCGCATGGTGATGCACAGAATGCATCACGATACGCGGACTTGGCAATTCCTCCTGCATCGCGGCCTTGCGAGGCTGGAGCAGCCCCGCACAGGAGACCGGCCATGAGCGAGATCGCCAACCTCGACGAGATGCTGCAGAAGGCGTTCGACGCCAGCACGAAGATCTACCAGGAGCGCGGCTTCCAGCGCCGCATCGGCTTCGGCCGCAAGCCCGCCCTGATCAGCGTCGACCTCGCCAATGCCTGGACGCGTCCCGGCAATCCCTTCACCTGCGAGAAGGTCGACGAGGAGATCATCCCGGGCATGCAGCGCCTGCTCGCGGCCTGCCGCGCCAACGGCCACGTCGTCGTGCACGTCACCACCGCCTACCAGATGACGGACCGCAACGACCCGCGCACCGACATGGGGATGTGGCACCACAAGATCCCGATCGAGGCGGTGGACCTCAAGGACGAGCACCTCTGGGCCATCGACTCGCGCATCGCGCCGCTCGAGGGCGAGTGGGTGATGCTGAAGAAGCGCGCCAGCGCCTTCTCCGGCACGCCGCTCGCCGGATACCTGCGCTCCTGCGGCGTCGACACGATCCTGGTCACGGGCGTGACGGCCACGGCCTGCGTCCGAACGACGATCTGCGACGGCCTCGCCGAGGGCTTCCGCACCATCGCGGTGAAGGAGTGCATCGGCGACCGCGTCCCGGGCGCGGTGGCCTGGAACCTCTTCGACATCGACGCCAAGTTCGCCGACGTCGAGCCGGTCGACACCTGCGTCAACTACCTGAACGACGTCGAGGGCTTCAACCAGAAGTCCTGAAATCAGCCCGATCCACGGCCGCGCAGGGCCTGCTCGCGCCAGTCGCGCGGGCTGGCCCCGAAGCGCGCCTTGAACAGGCGGCTGAACTGGGCCTGGTCGGAGAAGCCGGCGCGGTAGGCGATCTCCGCGATCGTGCGGCGGCGCTGCGGGTCCGCGAGTTCGGCCCGGCAGCGGTCGAGGCGCAGGTCGCGGATCCAGCCGGCAATGGTGCGGCCGGTGTCGCGGAAGAGCTCGTGCAGGTAGCGCGTCGAGATCTGGCACGCCGCCGCGATCGTCTCAGGATCGAGGTCGGCGTCGCCTATGCGCTCGCGCACGAAGGCTTCTATCCGCATCAGGTGCGCGGCCCGAACGGAGGATCCGCTCGCCGTCAGCGTGCGCGCGTCCTCCTTCAGAGCGAGCGCCACGAGATCGACCAGCTGGCGCCCCACGGTGGAGCGCAGCTCCGCCGACATGGCCTCCATCCGCCGCGGCAGCAGGTCCAGCAGGTCGCGCAGCAGCGCGCCGCTGCCGGCGGTCGCATCGAAGCGAAGCGAGCAGAAGCGGTCCGGCCGGCTGATCTGGCCGGCCAGCGCCTCCGCGGAGATCTTGAGCACCCAGAGGTCCGCCGCCTCGTCGTGGCTGAACACGTAGGGCTCGTGGCTGCGCTCGATGAGCAGCCCGCCGGGCGGGCAGCGCACCTCCTTGCCGCCCTGGGCGAAGAACACCTCGGAGCGCACGGGCACGGTGACAAGGAAGCACTCCTCGCGCTCGCCGCGCAGGTGATGCGACAGGCGGCGATAGAGCAGCGGCTCGGAACGCAGGCGCGACAACCCGACATCGCCCAGCCTCCACTCGTCGAGTTCGCCGCTGAACTGCTCGGGGCGGCGGAACTGCAGGTCGAGTGGAAAATAGGCCTGGGCGATCGCCTCGTGCCAGTGGCGGCTGCGATCCTGCGCGGGCGTTCCCGCGGTCGATATCCGGAGCACGTGTCCCCTCCGCGCTGACCGCATTCTGGGTTCTGTGCACCCAAAGTCAAATCTCAATGCGCGCTTCGCCAAGACGGGGACGGCGCGCGCTCCCTAGGCTGCCGCATCAATCTCCATTCGCGCGAGGACCCGATGCCCAAGCCGAAGAAGACCGCGAAAGCCAAGCCCGCCGCCAAGGCGAAGACGCCCTTGAAAGTGTCCATCAAGGCGGCGGCGAAACCCGCGAAGAAGGGCCGCCCGAGGGTCGATCCGATCACGCTCTCGGTCGTGCGCGGCGTGCTGGAGACGACGCAGCGCGAGATGACCCTGTCGCTGGAGAAGACCGCGCGCTCCTCGGTGTTCAACCTCGCGCACGACTACTCGACCGCGCTCTTCAACGCCCGGCCCGAGATGATCCTGCAGGGCCAGGACATCCCGATCCACCTGGGCTCGCTGATCCCAGCCATGAAGTCGGTCGCGAAGTTCTTCGAGGGCGACATCCATGAGGGCGACCTCATCCTGCACAACGACCCGGCCTTCGGCGGCAGCCACGCCATCGACACCTGCATGTACAAGCCGGTCTTCTACAAGGGGAAACTCGTCTACTGGACGGTCTGCAAGGGCCACCTCACCGACATCGGCGGCCCGGTGCCGGCCGGCTACAACCCCAACGCCAAGGAGATCTACGCGGAGTGCCTGCGCATCCCGCCCGTGAAGATCTGGGACCGCGGCAAGCCGCGCCACGACGTGCTCAACATGATCTTCACGAACATGCGTGCGCGCCGCGACCAGGAGGGCGATTTCAACGCCCTCATCGGTGCCTGCCAGGTGGGCGAGCGCAACCTCATCGCCATGCTCGACAAGTATGGCGAGGACGTCGTGGCGGCCTGCATCGACGAGCTGCTCGACATGGCCGACCGGCACATGCGCACGCTCATCGCCTCGGTCCCCGACGGCACCTACGAGGGCGTCGCCATCCTGGAGGATGCCGGCCACGGCTTCGGCGACTTCGAGATCAAGGCGACCGTCACCGTTAAGGGGGATGGCTGCCACATCGCCATCTCCAGCCCGCCACAGATTCCCTATTTCATCAATTCCTACGAGGGGAACTCGCACTCGGGCGTCTATCTCGGGCTGATGATGTTCGCGGCGCTGCCGCCGCCCTACAACGAGGGCCTCTACCGCTGCGTGAGTCTCGATTTCGGGCCCAAGGGGACGATCTGCAACGCGCAGGAACCTGCCCCTCACATGAACTGCACGACGACGCCGATGGAGACGCTGACGGATGCCGTCCGCCTCGCCTTCGAGAAGGCGATGCCGTCGAAGGTGGCCGCCTCATGGGGGCACGCGAACGGACTGAACATCGCCGGCTGGGACACGCGGACGAACGAGGAATTCGTCACGATGGTGCTGGCCACGATCATCTCCGGCGGCGGGGCGACGCCGCACCAGGACGGCTGGCACGCGGTGGGGCCGGAATGCTGCTTCGGCGCGCTCACCTCGGGCGACGTGGAACTGCTCGAATATTCCTACCCCATCATCATCCACCGGTACTCGCTGATGACGGACTCCGCCGGCGCGGGGAAGTACCGCGGCGGGTCGGGTACGGCCTGGGAGGTCGAGCCGCTCGACAAGGACATGCTCTGCATCGGCTTCGGCGAGGGCCGGCGCATCCCCGCCATGGGCGCGGCCGGCGCACGCTCGGCGCTCGTCGACAAGAAGGTCGGCCGCGTCGAACTGAAGCGCGACGGCGAGGTGCAGGTGGTGCGCACCAACATTCTCGAGACGATCAAGCCCGGCCAGACCATCACCAACCTCAACCCGGGAGGCGGGGGCTACGGCAACCCGTTCGAACGGCCGGTCGAGAAAGTCGTGGCCGACGTGCGCAACGGCCTCGTCTCCATCGAGGGCGCGAAGGCCGACTACGGCGTCATGATCGCCAATGCCGAGACCTTGGAAATCGACGCCAAGGCCACCCGCAAGCTGCGCGGCGCGTGAGAGGGGACCTGCCATGATGACCCAGTATCGCCTCGGCATCGACGCCGGCGGAACCTTCACCGACTTCGTCATCGCCGACAAGGCGAGCGGCGAGACCAAGCTCTACAAGTCCCTCTCCACTCCCTCGGACCCGACCAAGGCCATCGAGAACGGGCTCGCGCTCATCGCCGAGGATCTCGGCCTGAGCCCCGAGGCCATCGTGTCGAGCTGCGACCTCTGCATCAACGGCACGACGGTCGGCCTCAACGCTCTCATCACGCATCGCGGCGGCAAGACGGGCCTGATCTGCACCGCGGGCCACGAGGATTCCATCGAGATCCGCAACGGCCACAAGGAGGACGGCTTCCGCTACGACCCGGAATACCCGGCCGCCGTGATGCTGGTGCCGCGCTACCTGCGCAAGGGCGTGCGCGAGCGCGTGCTCTCCGACGGCTCCGTGCGCACCAAGCTGCACGAGGAGGACGTGCGCGAGGCCTGCCGCCTCTTCCTGAAGGAAGGTGTCGAGACCGTCGCCATCTCCTTCGTCTGGTCGGTGCTGAACCCGGCCCACGAGCGCCGCGCGGCCGAGATCGTACGGGAGATGATGCCGGGCGTGATCCTCACGGTGGGCAGCGAGCTCTACCCGCAGGTGCGCGAATACACACGCACCTCGACGGCCGTAGCGAACGCCTACCTCGCGCCGGTCATGCGCAAGTACGTCGCGGCCGTCGACGCCTACTTCAAGAAGCTCGGCGCCAAGCAGCCGGTGCGCTACTTCCAGTCCAATGGCGGCCTCGCCGTCGGGCAGGTGATGACGGACCGCTCGGTCTACGCCATCAACTCGGGGCCTGCCTCGGCCCCGCAGGCGGGGCTCTTCGTCTGCGCGCCCTTCGACAAGACAAACGTGATCACCGTCGACATGGGCGGCACGTCCTTCGACATCACGCTCACCAAGGACGGGCAGACCAACCTCAACAAGAACATCGACTTCCTGCGGTACCGGATCGGCGTGCCGATGATCCAGGTGGAGACGCTCGGCGCCGGCGGCGGCTCGATCGGCTGGATCGACTCGCTGGGCATCCTGCAGGTGGGCCCGCAATCGGCCGGCTCGCAGCCGGGGCCGGCCTGCTATGGGCTCGGAGGCGAGGAGCCGACCACGTCGGATGCCAACCTCGTGCTGGGTTATCTCAGCCCCGACGGCCTGCTCGGCGGCCGGCTGCCGCTCGACCTCGGCAAGGCGAAGACGGCGCTCGCCCGCATCGCCAAGCCCATGGGGCTCACGGTGGAGCAGGCCGCCTACGGCATGTTCACCATCGTCAACAACAACATGGTCAACGGCATCCGCCGCGTCTCGGTCGAGCGCGGCTTCGACCCCCGCGACTTCGTGCTGGTCGGCGCGGGCGGGGCGACGGCGGCGCACATCACGGCGCTGGCCCGTGAGATCGGCATCGAGACGATCATCCTGCCCAAGCTCGCCTCCGGGCTCTGTGCCTTCGGCCAGATCATCTCGGACGTGAAGTACAACTACATGGCCACCGCGCCCGTCCGCCTCGACAATGCCGAGGCCTATGCGCGCATCAACGGCCTGTTCAAGGAGATCGAAGCGCAGGGCGTCGCCCACCTCATGAAGGACGGATTCGCCAGGAGCAAGATCAAGGTGAAGCGCAGCCTCGACATGCGCTATGTCGGCCAGGTGCACGAGTGCACCGTCGACATCGAGACCTTCGAGATCAACGCCAGGACGATCGAGAAGGTGAAGGAGGCGTTCCACCGCCGGCACGAGGAGCTCTACACCTATTCGGAGCGCCACAGCACGGTGGAGGTCGTCAACATCGAGTCGACCATCCAGGGCCTCATCGACAAGCCGAAGACGCCGACGTTGCCCAAGGGCAAGCGCGCCGACAAGGCGCTCAAGGGCCAGCGCAGGGCGATCTTCGAGGCGTCCGGCAAGGCATCCATGACTCCCGTCTTCGACGGCTCGGCGCTCGGAGCGGGAGCGGTCATCAGGGGGCCGGCGATCATCGAGGAGGTCACCACCACGATCGTCGTCGAGCCCGGCTGGACCGCCTCGCTGCACGAGAGCGGGTCCTACGTGATCACGCGCGGTGCGGCGAAGAGCGCGGCAGCGAAGAAGCCGGCGGCGAAAGCGAAGGCCCCCACCAAGCCGGCCGCGAAGCCGGCTCCGGCCAAGCGGAAGGCGCCCGCTATGGCGAAGGCGGCTCCGCGGCCCAGGACTCGCAAGGGCTGAGGGAGCGACGCCGGGCCTCACCGGCCGTCAGCAACACGAGTGTCGTCCCCGGCGGCGCGTAGCGCCGGGAAGGGGATCCAGATTGGAGCGCCAAAGTCTGGATCCCCTTCCCGCGCCTTCGGCGCGCCGGGGATGACACGGTGTTCGCTCCGGCCGCGGATGCTGCTGGAGCGAGTCGTGCAAACGCCTTCAGCCCCGCATCTGGGCCCGCCGCGCGGCGGTCGCGGCGGGGTCGAGGTCCCAGGGGAAGCCGTTATCGGCGGGCTTCAGCACCACGCCATAGGCATCGTAGGCGTGCTCGGGCGTGATGAAGTCGTCCAGCACGTCCTCCAGCACCTGCTCGGCCGGGCGGTCCAGCGGATCGCCGTAGCCGCCGCCCGAGGGCGAGAAGTAGCAGGCGACGTCGCCCTCCTCGACGCGCAGGCCCGAGAACTTCGCGGGGAACTGCTTGACCTCGTCCGGCTTCGCCACGTTGTAGATCTCGTACTTGCCCACCGAGCCCGCCTTGCCGCCGAAGACTCCCCAGGGCGCGTCCTCGTGGCGGTCGGATTCGTGGGTGACGAAGCCCGGCGTCAGGAAGCGCTGGGACTTCACCACGCCCTGTCCGCCGCGGAACTTGCCCGCGCCGGGCATCACGTCGTCGCGCAGCTCGTAGCGGTCGCAGATCAGCGGCAGGTGCATGCCGAGATCCTCGAGCGGGTTGTTGCGCGTGTTGCGCATCAGCTCCTCGACCGTGTCCGGCCCGTCCGAAGCCGGGCGCCCGCCCATGGCCGCCTCGTTCACCTCCAGGAACACCCAGTAGTCGCCGTTGGGCCGGACGCCGGAGAACGCTGCGAAGGAGAGCGTCGCCGCGTTGCCGGCGGTGCAGCGGTCCGGCAGCACCGGCGAGAGCGCCTTGATGATGAGGTCCACCACGCGCTGGATCTGGCAGAAGCGCGCTTCCGCCGCGACAGGGGAGATCGGGTTGAAGATGCTGCCGGCGGGAGCCGTCACCTTCACCGGGCGGAAGGACCCCTCGTTCTGCGGGATGTGCTCCTCGTGCGTGTAGGTGTCGAGCAGCAGGGCGCGGAAGGCGAAGTAGCAGGCCACCTTGGTCGACCCCTCGAAGGGCACGTTGAAAGCGGTGGGCGACTGCGGGGCTGAGCCGGTGAGGTCCACTTCCACGCCGTCGCCCCGCTTCCTCACGGTGACCTTCACCGGCAGCGTCTTGCCGCGGTTACGGCCGTCATCGTCGAGAAAACCCTCGGCCATGTAGTCGCCGTCCGGGATCTTGGCGATCTCCCGGCGCAGCATGGCCTCCGTGTAGTCCATGAGCTGGCGGGTCGCCTGCAGCACCGTGTCCTTGCCGTAGGTCGCGAGCAGCTCCTGGAAGCGGCGCACGCCGAGCTCGGCCGAGGCGATCTGTGCCTCGAGGTCGCCCATCACGAGGCCGGGCACGCGGGTATTGTCGCGGATATAGCGCCACAGGCTCTCGCTGCGCTTGCCCTCCTCGTAGAGCTTGGTGCCGTTGAACAGCATGCCCTCGGCGAAGACGTCGGGGACGTCGATGATCAGGCCCGGCGTCGCCGCGCCGATGTCGACATGGTGCGCGGTGTTGGCCGAGAAGCCAACGAGCTCGCCCTCGTAGAAGATCGGCATGACCACGGCGATGTCGGGCGAGTGGCTTGCGCCATAATAGGGGTGGTTGTGGATGACGCAGTCGCCGGGCTTCCAGGCGTCGAGCGGGATCGTCTTCTCGATGCCCCTGAGGTAGCCGGGCAGCGACCCGATGTGCATCGGCGTCGAGTCCGACTCGCAGAGCGTGTTGTAGTCCCGGTCGAAGAGACCGGCGCCGAGGTCCTGGCTCTCGCGGATGATCGAGGAGTAGGACATCCGGTACAGGACGTTGCCCATCTGCTCGGCGATGGCGTGCAGGGCGCCGCCGATCACCTGCAGGGTGATGGGGTCGATGGTGGTGCTGGACGCGCTCATGGTGTCCTCCGATCAGGCGGCTTGGCGCGCGACGCGCATGTCGCCGTGCGAGAGCACGTGCGCGACATAGCCGGGCGGGACGATGGTGGTGGAGTTGTGCTGGACGACGATGGCCGGGCCGGTCACCCGGTCGTCGGCGAGCAGCTGGCCGCGAGCATAGCGCGGCGTCTGCAAGGCGGAGCCGTCGTCGAACACCGTCTCACGGGTATAGACCAGGGCCTCCGACGGGTTGGTGCGCCCGCCCTTGGGCAGCTCCGGCAGCTTCAGCGTCTCGGTGGCCGAGGCGCCCACCACGCGCAGCGTGATGATCTCGACGAGCTGGTCCTCGAAAGCGTGGCCATAGACCTGCTTGTGGGCGTCGTAGAAGCTGCGGATCACGCCCTGGACGTTGTCCGGGCCGAGCGGCCCGTCGGGCATGGCCGCGCGCAGCTCGAAGCCCTGGCCGACGTAGCGGCACTCGGCCACGGCGGTGAAGCGCTGCTTGTCCTGCGGAACGCCGTCGGCCACGAGCTGCGCCTTCGCCTCGGACTTGAGGTCGGCGAGGATCGCGTTGACAGCAGCGAAGTCCGCCGCCGTCGCCTTGTTGGCGACGACGAGGACCGAGCGGGTATACTCGTATTGCAGCTCGGTCAGCAGCAGGCCCATCGCGGCGGTGATGCCGGGATGCAGCGGCGAGATCGTGTCCTTCGCCCCGATGATCTCGGCCAGCGACGTGGCGTGCAGGGGGCCTGCGCCGCCGAAGCCCATCAGCGTGAAGTTGCGGGGGTCGATGCCCTTGGCGACGGAGTTGCCGTTGATGGCGAGCGCCATGTTGTTGTTGACGACCTTGAGGATGCCGAGCGCCGCCTCGCGGACGGAGAGGCCGAGCGGCCGCGCCACGTATTCCTCCACCGCCGCATGGGCGAGGGCGGGGTCGATCTTCAGGTCGCCGCCGAGGAAGTGCTCGGGGTCGAGGCGCCCGAGCACCACCTGCGCGTCGGTGACGGCAGGCTCGCGGCCGCCCTTGCCGTAGCAGGCCGGACCCGGCGAGGCGCCGGCCGAGCGCGGTCCCACGCGGAAGGCGCCGCCGGGGTCGAGATAGGCGATGGAGCCGCCGCCTGCGCCGATGGCGTCGATGTCGATCATCGGCACCAGGACCGGGAGGTTCGCCACCTCCGTGTCGCGCGGGTTCTTGATGCGCAGTTCGCCGTTCTGGATGACTGAGATGTCCGCGGACGTGCCGCCCACGTCGATGGTGATGACGTTCCTGGTGTCGCAGCACGCGCCGGTCCAGCGCCCGCCGATCACGCCGCCCGCGGGCCCGGAGAGCAGCAGGCCCACCGGCCTGCGCGAGGAGTTCTCGATGGTGGAGATGCCGCCGTTCGACTGCATGATGCGCACGGCCGCCTCGACGCCGTGCTCGCGCAGACGGCCCTCGAGCCGCTCCAGATAGAGCGCCGTGGTAGGCCCGATATAGGCGTTCATGGCGGTCGAGGAGAAGCGCTCGTATTCACGGATGACGTTCACCACCTCGTGCGAGCAGCAGATATAGGCGTCCGGCATCACGCGCTTGACGATCTCGCGCGCCTTCACCTCGTGCTCGTTGTTGAGGAACGAGAACAGGAAGCAGATCACCACGGCCTTGAGGCCGCGCTTCTTGAACGTCTCGGCGGCGGCCTCGACCTGGTCGAGCGCGAGTGGCACCTCCACCTCGCCCGTCGGCGGCTTGATGCGCTCGTCGACGACGAGGCGGTTGCGGCGCTTGACCAGCGGCTTCGACTGCCAGGGCACGTCGAATTGCAGCGAGAAATTGTGCGGGCGCTTGTGGCGCGCCATATGGAGGATGTCGCGGAAGCCGCGGGTCGTGATCATGCCGACGTCCGCGCCCTTGCGCTCGATGACCATGTTCGTGGCCACCGTGGTGCCATGCAGCACCATGTCGATGTCGCCAGGCGCGACACCGGCGATCTTGCAGATCTCGACCACGCCCTGCACCACGCCGACCGACTGGTCGGACGGCGTCGAGGACACCTTGTGAACGAAGACCTTCTGGCCGCCTCCGGCCAGGGTCTGCTCGAGGACGATGTCGGTGAAGGTTCCGCCGACGTCCACTCCTACCCTGATCATGGTGTGTCTCCTGGTTCCGGCCGACGGGCGGCCGCAGGCAAAGCCTCTCCTTTGCCGCGCGAGGGACTCGCGCGGACTGGGCCTTGCCCGTTGAGGATGGGACCGCCGCGGACACGCCGCAGCGGGGATGCTCCTACTTCTTGCGGGGGAAGCGCTTGGCGAAGTCGTTGGCCATCTCGTCCATGGTGACGAACTTGACCCCGGGATGCGAAACCATGTGGTTGTAGAGCCGCTCCAGCATCATCAGCACATGCGGGCGTCCCGCGACGTCCGGATGGATGGTCATCGGGAAGACGGCATAATCGTATTCGCGGTAGACCCAGTCGAACTGGTCGCGCCACATCTGCTCGATATCGCGCGGATTCACGAAGCCGTGGCTGTTCGGGGCCTTCTTGATGAACATCATCGGCGGCAGGTCGTCGAGATACCAGCTCGCGGGGATCTCGATGAGGTCCGTCTCGTGGCCGCGCTTGAGCGGCGTCATCCAGGTCGAGGGATGCTGGGAATAGTCGATCTTGGTCCAGCTGTCGCCCACACGCACGTAGTAGGGCACGTGGTCATGATGCATCAGAGAGTGGTCGTACTTGATGCCGCGCTCGAGCAGCAGCTCGTTGGTGACGTTCGAGAACTCCCACCATGGCGCCACGTAGCCGGTCGGGCGCTTGCCCGAGAGCTTGGTGACGAGGTCGATGCACTTGTCGAGAATGTAGGTCTCCTGCTCGCGGGTCATCGCGATCGGGTTCTCGTGCGTGTAGCCGTGGATGCCGATCTCGTGGCCCGCGTCGGCCACCATCTTCATTTCCTTCGGGAAGGTCTCGATCGAGTGGCCCGGGATGAACCAGGTCGTCTTGATGCCCAGCCGGTCGAACAGCTTCACGAGGCGGGGCGAGCCCACCTCGCCCGCGAAGAGGCCGCGGGAAATGTCGTCCGGGCTGTCCTCGCCCCCGTAGGAGCCGATCCAGCCGGCCACGGCGTCCACGTCGATGCCGAAGCCACAGAGAATGGTCTTGCTCATCGCGTTTTCTCCCTCACCACGTCGTTGTCCATTTCGGATCCTCGAGCGCCACCGGATAGGCGATGGCGTAGTCGATGGGCGGCCGGATCACGTATTTCCGGTCGAAGGCCGCCCAGTCATAGGGGACGCCGGAGCGCACGATGTAGGGCCAGTCGGGCTGGGCGAAGAACGGGCGTCCGATCGCGACGATGTCGCCGCAGCCGCTGGTCAGCGCGGCCTCGGATTGCGGGCCGTCCGTGATCCCGCCATTGACGATCACCGGCAGGCCGGAGGCCTCGCGCAGGACCTCGGGCATGGGCCGGGGCGAGGAGGGGTCGCGGTTGTCGAGATAGTTGAAGCTCGACCAGTGCAGCGCGCTGGCCCCGCAGCCGCGCAGCGCCCTGCCGAGCGCCTCCGCATAGGCAACGCCGCCCGGCCATGCGCCCGTGAAGTCGTCGACGCCGTCCTGGCTCACGCGGAGCGTGACGATCTTGTCCGGGCCCACCGCCTCGCGCACGGCCTTGCAGGTGAGCACGGCGATCCGCGCGTTGTTCTCGGCCGAGCCGCCGAAGGCGTCCGTGCGCAGGTTCGTCTTGGGATGGATGAACTGGTAGAGCAGGTAGCCGTTGGCGCCGTGGATCTCGACGCCGTCGAACCCGGCCTCCATGGCGCGCCTGGCGCCCTGCGCGAAGCCGTCGACCACCTCGAGGATCTCGGACTCTGTGAGCGCATGGGCCTGTCCGAAGGTCACCTTCGGCCAGTCGCCTTGGATGTTTCGAATGATCTTCTCGTAGTCGTTGTCGGTGTAGAGCGTCCAGCCGGGGCTCTGGGTCGCGCTCGCGCTGACCGGCGGCTTGCCGTCCAGGCAGCGCGGGTCGGAGACGCGCCCGCCATGCATGAGCTGCAGGATGATCTTCGCGCCGTGCTGGTGCACGGCCTCCGTCACCTTGCGCCAGGCCGCCACGTGCCTGTCGTTCGCGATGCCGGGCTGCGAGAGATAGGCGCGGCAGCCGTGCCGGTCTTCCTCGTAGGTGCCCTCTGTGATGATGAGGCCGCAGCCGCCGCGGGCGCGACGCGCGTAGTAGGCGACCATCTCGTCCGTCGGCGTCCCGTCCGCCTCGGCCATCTGCCGGGTGAGGGGGGCCAGCGCGATCCGGTTTGGAATCGTCACGCCGGAGAGCGTCAAGGGCGAGAAGAGCGTCGGGAAGGCTTCCCCCATGGGTCAGTCTCCTGGCAGGCGAACGAGGGTTTCGAGGGAGAGCGCCGCGGAGAGCAGCGCCGTGTCGCGGCCGTGCGGCGCGGAGAGGAGAAGACTGGTCGGCATGCCCTGCGCGTCGACGCCGCTGGGGATCGCCACCCCGCACCAGTCGAGGAAGTTGCCGAGCATCGTGTTGCGCAGGGTCTTCAGGTTCACCTGAACGAAGAGGTCGTCGTCGGCCTCCAGCGGCGCGATCGGCATGGCGACGTGGGGCGTGGTCGGAAAGGCCACGACGGCGTCGCCGATGGCGGCGGTGGTCTCGGCGATCAGGCGGGCGCGCGCCTGCAGCACCGCCACGAGGTCGACCGCGGTCATCGTCTCGGCCATGCGGATGCGCTTGACGACGCGACGGTCGACGCGCTCCGCGGCGGGCCCCGCGAGGCGTTCGCGGTGGACATGCAGCGCCTCCGCCCCGAGCACGTGGCCATGCCGGCCGATCAGTTCCGGAATGGCGGCGAGCTGCGGCAAGACCCTGCGCTCCACGATCGCGCCTGCCTTCTCCATCCGCGCGATGGCGGACTCGAAATTGGCGACCACGGCAGGCTCGCAGCCATCGAAGACGAGGGTCGTCGGGACGAGGATGCGCAGGCCGGCCACAGGATGACGGCGCGCCTCCGGCGCTGGCGCGCCGCGCAGGGCCGCGTCGGCCAACACGCAATCCTCGACCGTGCTGGCGAGCGGGCCGAGCGTGTCGAGCGTCCGCGAAAGCGGGAAGACTCCGTCCATCGGGTAATGCCCGGTCGAGGTCTTGTAGCCCACCACGCCGTTGAAGCTCGCGGGCACGCGGATGGACCCGCCCGTGTCGGTGCCGATGGCAAGAGGGGTGAGCCCCGCCGCGACGACCGCGCCGGAGCCGGATGACGAGCCGCCCGGCGAGCGATGGACCTTCGGATCGCGCGGGTTGCGCGGCGTGCCGTAGTGCGGGTTCAGGCCAATGCCGGAATAGGCGAACTCGGTCATGTTCAGGAGCGCGACGAGCACGAGGCCCGCGCGGCCGGCGGCCTGCAGGAGGGCGGCGTCCGCGGCGGCGGGCGGGCTGTCCTTCAGCACGACCGAGCCCGCGGTGGTCACCCGGCCTTCGACGTCGAACAGGTCTTTCCAGGCGACGGGCACGCCGTCCAGCGGGCTGGCGGGGATCCCGGCCCTGAGCCGCGCCCGTGCAGCCTGCGCCTCGCGCCTCGCACGCGCCGCTGTGAGCTCGGTGAAGATGGCCTTGTCCGGATGGGCGGCGATGGCGGCCAGCGTCTCCTCGACGATGTCCACCGGGTCAAGCCGGCCTGCGCGCATGTCGGCGCCGAGGCTGGCGGCGGTGCGGGGCTGGGGGGCGGAGGCGCTCGGCATGGCCCGTCTCAATGCGTGATCAGGGTCGCCGCCTCGCGGCGCCAGGCGAGCAGGACCTCGTCGCCCGGGTGGAAACGCCCCGCATACTTGTCGGCGTGGCCCTCGACAAAGACGGGCTCCGAGCCGCCGATCACCGTGGCGACCTGCACGATGTGGCCGACCTGCTGGACGGACTCGATCCTGGCGTGGATCGGGTGCCCGCCATAGGTCGCCTCGACCTGCGCCTCGGGCGTATCCAGCGGCAGCACGTCGATCGCCTCCGCCGGAACGGCAAGGCTCGCGTTGGCGCCGACATGGGTGCTCTCCCCGAGCAGCGTGCCGCCGAGCTGGCCGAAGGCGGTGTCGAGCACGAAGCGCTCGCCGGACAAGGACGCGACCTTGCCGGGTATCAGCGCGTTGCGGCCGATGAAGCGCGCGACGAACAGTGTCTTCGGCCGCGTGTAGAGCTCGTAGGGTGCGCTCACCTGTTCGATGCGCCCATTGCTCATCACCACGATGCGGTCGGACAGCGCGAGTGCCTCGGACTGCGCATGCGTGACGAAGACGAAGGTCACGCCGAGATGGCGCTGCAGGAGCTTGAGCTCGTTCTGGATGCTCTTGCGCAGGTTGGCGTCGAGCGCGCCGAGCGGCTCGTCGAGCAGCAGGATGTCGGGTTCCACCACGAGGGCGCGGGCGAGCGCGATGCGCTGCTTCTGCCCGCCGGAGAGCCGGTCCGGCTTCTGGTCGCCGATGGCGGTGAGGTCGAGCTTCTCGAGGATGCGCTCCACCTTGGCGTCGCGCTCGGGGGGCGGCATTTTCTTGACGTCGAGGCCGAAGCGCACGTTCTGGCGCACCGTCATGTGCGGGAAGAGCGCGTAGCTCTGGAAGATCATCGCCGTGGGGCGACGCTCGGGCGGCACGTCGTTGATGCGCCGGCCCCGGATGAGGATGTCGCCGGACGTGATCGACTCGAAGCCCGCGATCATGCGCAGCGTCGTCGTCTTGCCGCAGCCCGACGGGCCGAGAAAGGCGATGAACTCGCCCTTGGCGACGTCGAGGTTGAAGTCGATGACCGCGGGCGTGCCGTTGTCATAGACCTTGCCGACGTTGGCGAGCTGCAGATCGTAGGTCACGCGGCCGGGTTCCGGGAGGGACGAAGGACATGCGGGAAGTTGCCCCGCGCCCGAAGGCGCGGGGTAGTGCCGTGGGCAGCCTCGGGGACTTTCGTCCGCAGCGCGATCAGGCGCTGAGGAACTCGTCCCACTTCTTCATGAGGTAGTCGTACTCGTCGGGCCACTGGTGCCAGTAGGCCACGTTCGCGGCGCGCGTCGCGAGCGAGCCGCCGTCGCGCAGGTCGCCTTCCTTGATGCCGCGCTCGGGCGCGCCCTTCCAGGGCTTGCCCTCGTACCAGAAGGCGTACTTGTCAGGGTCCATCACGTTCTTGATGTTCGTGGTGGGCGAGTAGTAGCCCTGCTCCGACACCGTGATGGCGGGCGGGCCCGACAGCCAGTAGTCGGCATAGGCGATCACGGCCTCCTTGTTGGGCGTGCCCGTGATCGGGGAGATGCCGATGGCCCAGCCGCGATAGCCTTCCTTCGGCACGGCGTAGGTGCACTGCTTGCCCTGCGCCTTCACCGCCATCACGGCCGGCTGCCAGGCGTCGGCGAGGATCATCTCGCCGGAGGCCAGCAGGTTGACGAGCTCGCCGAAGTCGCCCCAGAGCGCGCGGAACTGGCCGCCCTTCTTCTTGGAGATGAGGAACTTCGAAGCCTCGTCGATCGCCTTCTTGTCGGGGTTGCCGGGGTTCGGCACGTTCAGGAGCTTGAGCGAGTTCATCGCCAGCACAGCCTGCCCGAAGGCGATCAGCGGGTCGACGTTGAGGCCCGTCTTGCCCTTGAACTTGTCGTCGAAGATCGCGGTCCAGGAGCTGGCCTCCTCGGCGGAGACGAGATCCGGGCGATAGCCGATCGAGTCGTAGTTGTAGACGGTGGGCACCATCCACAGCTCGGTCTGCTTCTCGTCCTTCCAGATCTGGCCGGCGATCTGCTCCTTCGTCTTCCACTTCGGGTTGGGCTTCGTGAAGGTGTCGCGGATGTTCGCCCAGTTCTTCAGCGAGGACGTCGGCACCGACTCGATCTTGCCCGTCGCGATGACGGCCGGAAGGCGCTCGCCGATCGTCTCCCAGCAGTCATAGGCGGTCGAGCCCGAGAGCAGCTCGGTCTGGGTGTCCGGGAAGATCGCGCCCTTGCCGGAGACGGCCTTCACGCCCGACTTGGCCTTGAAGTCCGCGAGGATGCGCTCCTGCACGGTGACCGAGAGGCCGACCGTGCGCAGCTCCTGGTCGGCGAGCCCGGCCGCGAAGGCCTGCTGCGCTCCGAACGGCGCGCCGAAGGCCGTGACGGCCAGGCCGCCTGCGGTGGTTTGCATGAAGCGCCGTCGCGTCATGTTGGATGTGGACATCTTTCCCTCCGTTGTATCCACGGTTTATTCCCCTTGAGGCCGACGACGATCAGTAGCGCCCCACCAACAGTCCGCCGTCGACCACGACCACCTGGCCCGTCATGTAACGGGCCGAGTGGGATGCCAGAAACGCGATGACATCGGCGATGTCCTCGGGCTCGCCGATGCGCCCCATCGGGATGAACTCTCCCGCCTTCTCCGCCCCCGCCGGGCCGAGCGAATGCTCCTCGCTGAGAAGCTGCGCCGTCCGGATGTAGCCCGGCGCAATGCCGTTCACCCGGATGCCGTCCTTGGCGAGCTCCACCGCCAGCCCGCGCACGAGGCCGACAACGCCGTGCTTCGCCGACGAGTAGTGCACGTGCTCGTCCCAGCCATAGGCGACGCCCATGATCGACGAGACGGCGATGATCGCGCCCCTCTTGCGGGCGCGCATGCCGGCCACGGCCGGGCGCACCACGCGGAAGATGCCCTTGAGGTCGATGTCGAAGGTGAAATCCCACTTCTCGTCGGTCAGGCTCGCGACCGGCACCTTGTGGGCGATGCCGGCATTCGCGACGATCACGTCGATGCCGCCATGGGCCTTCTCGACGGCGGCGACGAGCGCGTCGGCATCGGCCGTCGAGCGCACGTCGAGCCTGTGGAACTCTGCGGAGCCGCCGGCATCGCTGATCTCGTTGACCACCGACCGGCCCTCCTTCTCGAGGATGTCGGTGACGATGACGTGGCAGCCTTCGCTCGCGAAGGCCTTGGCTGTCGCGCGGCCGATGCCGATGCCCGCGCCCGTGATGAGGACGATCCTGCTCACAGCATCACATCTCCCGAATTGGGCCCGATCGTCTGGCCGACGAAAAGGCTCGCCTGGTCCGAGCAGAGGAACGCCACGGCTGCCGCCACTTCCTCGGGCTCGCCGAAGCGGCCGAGGGGGAGGGAGGCGGCCTTGGCATGGCGCCAGTCTTCCGACAGGGCCATCACCAGCGGCGTGTTGATGGGGCCAGGCGCGACGGCGTTCACGCGCACGCCCTGAGCGCTGACTTCTCGCGCCAGCGACTTGGTGAGCCCGATGATGGCGGACTTCGCGGCGCTGTAGTGCACCAGCTCCACGCCGCCGATCTGGCCGAGCTGCGAGGCCATGTTGACGATGGCGCCCTTGCCCGAGGCGAGCATGGCCGGCAGCACGGCCTTCATCATCAGGAAGGTGCCGCGCACGTGCACGGCGAACATCCGGTCGAAGTCCGCGGCCGTGAGCTCGGTGAAGCGCGCCTGGTGCACGTGGCCGGCATTGTTGACGAGGTGCGAGGCGTCGCCGAAGGCTGCCTTGCAGGCCGATACGACGGCTGCGACATCGGCCTCGCTCGCCACGTCGCCCGGCGCCGCCATGGCATTTCCGCCGGCGGCCGTGATCTCGGCGGCGACCGTCTTCGCCTCGCTCTCGCGCAGGTCGTTGACGACCACGGCGTAGCCGTCCGCCGCCAGGCGCAGCGCGCAGGCGCGTCCGATCCCCGATCCCGCTCCGGTGACGATGACGGTCGGCATCAGATCGCCTCCTGGATCGCGACGCGGCGCGCGCGCCGCACGGAGAGGGTCATCAGGATCGCGTAGACCGCGAGCAGGGCGAAGGAGAACAGGGTGGTCAGCACGCCGAACGCGAAGACGTTCGGGTGGATCTCGACGGCGAAGGTCGAGTAGATGGCGAGTGGCAGCGTCTGCTCCCGGCCCGAGGCGAAGAGCGTACGCGAGAACTCGTCATAGGAGAGCGTGAAGGCGAACAGCATGGCCGACAGCACGCCAGGGAAAATCAGCGGAAACGTGACCTTGCGGAACGTCGTGCCGGGCGGCACGCCCAACGACCAGGACGCCTCCTCGACCGAGGAGTCGAAGCGGTTGAAGATCGCGAGCATGACGAGGAAGGCGAAGGGCAGCGTGTAGACGACGTGCGTGAAGAAGGCCGTCGACCACCAGTGCCGCTCGATGCCCTGTGTCGTGGCGACGAGCGCCGATCCGAGGCCCACGAGCACGCCCGGCACGATCATGCCGAGCACGATCAGGTAGAACGTCGCCGTCTTGCCCTTGAAGTTCGTGCGGAAGGCCTGTGCCGCCATGACGCCGAGCACCGTCGATGTGACCATCGTCATGAACGCCAGGGACAGCGAGCGGAACAGGGCGACGCCGATCGGCAGCGGGGCCACGCGCGAGGGCGGGGCGAGGCCAAGGATGTGTCGGTACCAGTAGGTGGACCACTCCACGATGGGGAATTGCGGACCGCCTTCCGGGCCCTGCTGGAACGAGAGGATCCCCAGCACGATGAAGGGCCCGTACAGGAACAGGATGAACAGCGCGACGTAGACGGCGAGCGCGGGCTTGAGGAAGCGGGCCTCCATGGCTCAGAGCTCCCTCTTCAGGTCGACCACGCGCAGCAGGCCCGCGACCACGAGGGCCATGATGACGGTCAGGATCACGCCGACCACGGAGGCGAGCGCCCATTTCAGTGAGCCCACCTGGGTGACGATGATGTTGCCGAGCAGGTTGACCTTGCGGCCCGAGAGCGCCGCGCTGGTGGCGAACTCGCCGAGCACCATGACGCTGACGAAGATCGCGCCCACGACGACGCCCGGCAGGCTCAGCGGAAAGATGATCTTGCGCAGCGTGCGCCAGAAATCCGCGCCGAGATCGCGCGCGGCCTCCAGAATGTTCGGGTCGATGCGCCCCAGCATGAAGGCGATGGGTCCGACCATGAACACGACGTAGATCTGCGTCATGCCGATCACGACGGAGAGCTCGGTGAAGAGCAGCGCCTCGATCGGATGGTCGATGAGCCCCGCCTTCATCAGGAGAATGTTGATTGCTCCTTCCTTGCCGAGCATCGGGCGCCAGGCGAGCACGCGGATCAGGAAGGAGGTCCAGAACGGGATGACGCAGAGCACGAGCAGAGCGGTCTGCAGCGTCTTGTTCTTGACGAAGAGGCCCACGAAGAGGGCCGTGGGATAGCCGATCACGAAGGTCGCGACGAGGACGGTGAGCCAGATGCGGATCGTCGTCCAGAGCGAGTTCAGATAGGTGTCGGATCCGAAGAAGGTCTGCCAGCTGTCGGTGGTGAGCTTCGGATCGATCTTGAAGGTGGTCTGCGTCCAGAACGACACATAGACGATCATCGCCAGGGGGACGATGAGGAACAGCGCCATCCAGATCACGGCGGGCGCGATGAGGAGATAGGCTCCCTTCGAGCCGGACCGCGTCCCGGCCTTCTCAATCGCCGCCGCCTCGGCCTTCATCGTTCGGCTCCCTCAGCCATAGGCGATCGCATCGTCGGTCCTCCAGTGCAGGCCGTAGGTCCGCCCGGGCTCGTATGTCTCCGGCGGGCCGCCGCTGAGGTGGTGCTCGAGCTCCACGACCTTGCCGTCCGCAGTCTCGAAGAAGTGCACGATGGCCGAGCCGAGATATTCGCTCGCCACGTAGGTGGCGGGCAGGTGCGCGCTGCCTCCCTCTCCCCTGGCGGATATGCGGTCATAGCGGATGGCGTAGGCCGGCGTGGTGGACGCCATGCGCAGGCCCACCGGAAACCGGCCATAGGGCGTGACGAAGCCGTCGCCCTCCAGCGTCCCATCGAAGACATTGTAGCGGTTGAGGAACTTCGCCACGTTCGGGTTGGCGGGGCGATCATAGATCTCGGCCGGGCTGCCGAACTGCCCAATGTGCCCCTTGTCGAGCACGACGAGCCGGTCGCCCATCGCGAGCGCCTCGGTTTCGCTGCCGGTGACATGCAGGAAGGGAATGTCCAACTGCTCGCGGATCCGGCGAAGCTCTCCGCGCATCCGCAGCCGCAGGTTGGCGTCGAGCGCCCCGAGCGGCTCGTCCAGCAGAACGAGCTTGGGTTTGATGACGAGCGTACGGGCGAGCGCCACGCGCTGCTTCTGCCCGCCCGAGATCTGGTTGACCCCGCGGCCCTCCAGGCCCTTCAGGCCGACGAGTTCCAGCATCTCCATCGAGCGGCGGCGGACATCCGCGTCATCTGTGCGCTGGGCCCCGTTGCGAAGGCCGAAAGCGACGTTGTCGAAGACGGAGAGGTGCGGGAAGAGCGCAAAGTTCTGGAACACGAAGCCGATGCCGCGCCGATAGGCCGGCAACGTCGTGACGTCCTGCCCGGCAAGATAGACGCGGCCCTCGTCGAGCGCTTCGAAGCCTGAGATCGCCCGCAGCAGCACCGTCTTGCCCGAGCCGCTCGGACCCAGCAGGGAGACATACTCGGCGGCATTGACGGAGAGTGAAACGCGGTCGAGCGCGGTGTTCGCGCCGAACCGCTTCGTGAGGCCTTCCAATCGCAGGATCGGAGTGTCCGACACGCCCTCTCAGCCTCCTCCAAGCGCAGACCATCGATGTCGGGATGCGGCTCGCCCACCGCCGCCGGCCGGCCTGAAAGCCGCCAGCCCTGGAATGAAAGCAAGAATGGCTAATGTATGCAACAGGTTTTGCGGCCATATCGCAGTTCAGCTGCAAAACAGGCAATCTGCTCCAAATTGGAGCAAAAACTGATTGTGGCACGCCCAGGGACAGTCAGAAAAATGACTGATGTGTACAGGAGTCGCAATTAGACGTCGCGACGAGTGAGGTATGGAACCCCGAGAGGAGGGTCGGTGATCACGGCCACGATCTTGAGCCGCGCCACCATCTTCTCCGACAGCGAGGCGAGGTGGCCGCGCCAATAGACGGCCGCTGCCTCGATGGCGCGGCTGGCGATCAGTTCAAAGAGGGTGAAGTACTCGCTCGCCGCGACCTCGTCGGCGGGCAGGCCCAGCCGCCGCAGGGCGCGCGACGCTGCGGCGAGCGGCAGCCTGTTCTGCCGGATCAGCTCGACGAGGTGGGCGTTGCGCGCCCGGCTGAGGCAAAGGTCCATCAGCGCACGGTCGAGCTCGACCCAGGGCGCGGGCTCCTGCGCATCGTGGTTCTCGTGCTCGCGCGAGCGCTCGTGGTGCAGCACGCGGCGCACGTCCACCACGTCGATGCGGTCGGCGGCGAGGCGCAGGGCCTCCGGCTCCAGCATCTGGCGCAGCTGGAATCGGTCGCGCACGGATTCCGAGGTGAGGGCGCTCGCCACCCAGTGCGAGCTCATGGTCTTGGAGACGAGCCCCCGTTCGTGCAGACGGCCAAGCACGTCGCGGACGACCGTTCGGCTCACCCCGAAATGGTCGCCCAGCTCGGACTCGATGATGCGAAGTTCGCCGAAGATCAAGTTCGCCGCCACCGCCTCTTCGACCTCGTCATAGACCTGCTCCCAGAGCCCGCGGTTCTGCAGCGCCGTGTCGATCTCCTCGGAGATCCGCAGGCCGAGCTTGGCCAGGTCGCGGCGAACGGGGGCCACTCCGCTGCCGGGTGTCCCGACCAGGTAGCCGCGGCCCTCGAAGCGGTGGATGCGTCCTTCCTCCTCCAGGATGCGCAGGGCGGCCTGCACCGGCGCACGGCTCGTCTTCATCAAGCTCGCGATCGGCGCCTCCAGCAGCACCTGCCCGGGCGGCAGGCGCCCCGAGGCGATGTTCGCGCGCAGCGCCTGGGCGATCAGCTCGTAGCGCCGCGCGGTCTCGACGCGGCTCGGGCGGGGGTTCACCGGCCCCTCCCGTTCACCTCGGCCACGAAGCGCGACCACAAGCGGGAGGCATAGTTGTGCTCGTCCATCACAGTATTCCAGATTGCGATGCGCCGTGCCCGCTCCAGGTAGCTCCCGCCCGAGCGGCGTGCGCCCGCACGCACCACGATGGTCTCGCCGTCGACCCCGGGCAAATCCTCCACCGCGGGCTGGCCGCCATACCAGTAGTCCCATTCGGCCGCGTTCATGTGCGCACGCAGCGAGCGCTGGGCGGAGATGTAGTAGCCCTGCCGCGCCATCGTCGCTCCGGCCCAGCCCGACAGCCACCAGTCCATGTACTCGTAGGCCATGCGAAGGGTCGCGCCCTCGACGTGACGGGCGACGCTGAGGCCGCCATGCCAGGCGCGGTAGCCTTCCTCCGGCTCTGATTCCCGCACGCGCGAGGCCGCGGGCCCAAGTTCGTTATAGGCGGGCGACCACATGCTCTGCACCGCGGCCTGCCCCGTGCGGAAGAGATCGGCCGCCTCGCTTCCCGTGCTCCAGCAGCGCAGGAAGAACCCCTCCGCATGCTTGGCGCGCAGGAAGCGGAAGAGCGCCGCGAGCTCGGAGGGCGTCATGTTGCCGATGTTCTCGAACTTCAGCACGCCCAGCGCCTCGGCGGCGAGCGCGGCGTCGAAGAGGCCAATGCCCGGCTCGTCCACCAAAGCGAGGCGGCCCTTCGCGCGGGGGTCGAAGAGCATGCCCCAGCTCTCCCGGGGCCGGCTCTCCCCGTTGAAGACCGTGGTGTCATATCCGAAGGAGTCGAAGTTGTGCACCGTCGGCAGCATCGCGACGTAGCGCGACGGCTCCGGGCCCAGGCTCTGGTCCGGCTGCACGTACATCTTGTTCATGGGCACGTCGCCGAAGCCGCGGCTGGCATATTTGTCCACGCCACCGAGCTTGGTCAGCGGGCCGACCTCGTCCCAGGTGCGCAACAGGTCGGTATCGAGCGGCTGCAAGGCGCCCCAGGCCCACACGATGGGCAGGTTGTGGAAGCACTGGTCATAGACGTCGTACGTATCCGGGCTGAGCGCAGCCTTGCGCTGGCAATTCGGGAAATCCAACACCTCGAAGGCGATATCGAAGCCGAGGTCGGCGCTCGCACGCCGCCTGACCGCCTCGAGGCAGGAAATGTCGGTGCCCAGCACGCGCAAAAGCCGGCGCCGCCCGATCGCCGGCGCGGCCGGCGCCGCTCGTCTCGTCGCCTTCGTGGCCATGTCCCCCAAGTCTCCGGGCCTCGACCATTGCGCCGTTACATGAGCCCGTCCCACCTTGCAATGCGCCGTCGCTTGCCGTTCTCTGGCCTGATCGCCGGCAGGCGGGAGGAGAAAGCTGCCATGTGCGCATTGTGCGGCGTGCTCGGAGGCAAGGACCACTGGACGGAGCCGCTCAGGCGCGAGGGCGTCTACGTGCGCTACTCCGATCCGGCCCAGCGTCGTCGCGAGCGGACCCTGCGCATCGCGCGCGCCAACCGCATTCTTGGGCTCTATGGCCTCTCCATGGAGGACTGGCAGGCCGACAGCTACGTCCTGCGCACCCGCACCGGAAAGTCCGAGATCGTCGCCGACCTCGCGGCTCTCTGGCCGGCCGCGGAAGCCCTGGCCGGCCGACCGCTCGACCCGCTCGACAACAGCGTCATCAGCCGGCGCGAGGAGCAAAATGTCTGAGGCCGCGCTCTGGGCGGCTGGCAGGCCGTCCGACCTGCCACTCTTCACTCCCGTCAATCTGCTGACCGGCTTCCTGGGTTCTGGCAAGACGACGCTGCTGCGGCGCATGCTGGCCTCGCCGGCGCTTTCCGACACGGCCGTGCTGATCAACGAGTTCGGCGAGGTGGGGCTCGACCACGAACTCCTCGAGCAGGTCGATCAGGACACGGTCCTGCTGCAGTCGGGCTGCCTGTGCTGCACGATACGGGGCGACCTGGCCGAGGCGATCCGCTCCCTGGACGGACGTCGTGCGCGCGGCGAGGTGCCGCCTTATCGCCGGCTGGTCATCGAGAGCACCGGCCTCGCGGATCCCCTGCCCATCCTCACCACGATCACCGCCGAGCCGGTCTTGCGCCACCACTATCGCCTCGGCCTCGTGGTGACGACGGTGGACGCAGTCAACGGCATGGGCCATCTCGACCGGCAGCCGGAATCGATGAAGCAGGTGGCGGTCGCCGACCGGCTCGTCGTGACGAAGACGGACCTCGGCGAGGGCGCCGCGCCGCCGGATCTTCTCGCCCGGCTCCGCCGGCTCAATCCGACCGCCCCCGTGCTGCTGGCGGCCGACGGACCCATCGACCCCGAAGCACTGATCGGACACGACCTGTTCGATCTCGCCAGCAAGTCTGCGGAGGTGGCCCGCTGGTTCGAAAGTGAGCTCTCAGGCATGGGCGGGGGCCACGACGCCCACGAACACGACGCCCACGACCATGCCGAGCATGGCCTCGCCTATCATCGCCATGATCCGAACCGCCACGGCGACGACATCCGCGCCTTCGCCATCGTGCTGGACGAGGCGATCGACTGGACGAGCTTCGGCCTGTGGCTCTCCATGCTCCTTCATCGGCACGGGGAATCCATCCTGCGCGTGAAGGGTCTGCTGGCGATCGCGGGGGAGGATGCCCCGGTTGCGGTGCACGGGGTGCAGCAGCTCGTCCATGCCCCGACCCATCTGGAGCGCTGGCCGACCTCCGACCGGCGCACGCGCATCGTCTTCATCGTCAAGGGCCCGTACGAAGCCGCCATCCGCCGCTCATTCGGGGCATTCGTGCTGGGTCACGGTGTGACGAGGCGAGCCCAGTCGAGCCTTGCTGCCGGCTAGACTGCCCGTTCGGTCCAAGGACCTGCGCGTCACCGCGACTGAGGTCATCAGAGCCCCTCGAACTCGCATTCCAGGCGGCGTCGTGCGGCTCAGGTCCGCCTTGCCGGCCGAGAAGCGCGCGATGCGCATCGCGTCCGGGGAGGGGCCCTCCTCCTGCCGCTTGGCTTCCTTCTGGGCGGTCGGCATCCAGGACCCGCTGCGGAAAGGGTTTTGGCGGCGTGGATGAGGGCACGACGTGGACGTTTCATAAATGGCGATTTTTACATCTTGCCCGGATCCGATGCCGTCGCAACTGAAACGTTCGGGCGCCTGCCCTGGAAGCCCCAGCGATCGCAGCGATCTCCCCCGGACCCGATGAAGCGGCGCATCATCCGCTCAGCCGGGCGAAAGCTGTGCGGCGCCTCAGCGCCGGATAACGTGACTCCCGGGGCGTCAGTGGATCAGCATGCCGCCGTTCACGTCGATGACCGCCCCGGTGATGTAGGCGGAAAGGTCCGAGGCCAGGAACAGGAAGGCGCTGGCCACGTCCTTCGCCTCGCCGAGCCGTCCGAGCGGGATTCCCTTGATGATGTCGGCCTTCATCTCGGGCGTGAGCTTGTCGCCGGTGATGTCGGTCTGGATCAGTCCCGGGGTCACGCTGTTCACCCGGATGCCGTCTGGACCAAGTTCGCGCGCCATCGCCTTGGCCAGCCCCATCACGCCCGCCTTCGCGGCGGAGTAGTGAGGGCCGCCGAAGATGCCGCCGCCGCGCTGCGCCGAGACCGACGACATGCAGGCGATCGAGCCGCGCCTGCGCTCGCGCATGTGGGGCACGACCGCCTGGCTGAGCAGCAGCGTGCCCCGCAGGTTCACGTCGAGGATGGCGTCCCAGCCCTTGGCGTCGATGTCCATGAGCTTCACGGGCTGGGTGATGCCGGCATTGTTGACGAGGACGTCGATGGCGCCGAAGGCCGACAGCACGGCGTCCACGGCGTGCCGGCAGGCAGCGTCATCCGTGACGTTGCAGGCGAGGCCCAGGTGGCCTTCGCCCAGGGAGGCGGACGCGGCGCGTGACGCGTCCTCGTCGAGGTCGAGGATCGCGACCCTGGCGCCGTGCTCCGCGAAGAGACGCGCCGTCGCGAGGCCGATGCCCCGCGGCCCGGCGGCGCCGGAGATCACGGCAGTCTTGCCCGCGAGAAGCACGGCGATTCTCCCTGTGACGTTCGCTCGGGGCGAGTGTCGGCGTTCGGCCCGCGTGACGACAAGCGCGAATTTTGGGTCGACTAGATTTGGCCCGCCGGGCGCGTGCAGGGTTTGCGCACCCTGTCGCGGCAGTAGAGGCGGCCGGCCGCAAGGGCGCGTTTCGGGCGGTGGCGATCGAGGTCCACCTCCGCCCGAGCGCGGTGACCCCGCGATCCGCTCGCTGGAGCAGAGCCGGGGCGCGCAGCTATTCTAGCCCGACGGGCGCAATGCTGGCCTGCCCGCCGTCAGGACCCGAGACGCTGGTCAGGCCAGGCCGAGCCTTTGCCCGGCGAGCGCGAACAACCTGCGACCGTCGGCGGAGAAGTGGAAGGCCTGCAGGAAATCCCGCGTCGTGTACGAGGCGTCGAGCGCCTTGAGCCGCGCGGCGAAGCCAATGGCATCCTCCATGCGCCCGGCGAGCGCGAGACAATGCGCGGCGATGGCGAGGATGATGCGGTGCGCGTTGGGCTGGGCCGCGGCGAGCAGCGCCCAGTCCGCCGCCTGCGCATAGTCGCCCAGTCGCGCATTGGCCATGGCCAGCGCGCCGTAGGTGCCGAACAGCATGGGGTCGTAGGGACTGAGCTGGCGCGACTGCTCGGCCGCCTGGATCGCCTCGCCGGGATCGCCGGACTGGGCCTGCACGAAGGCGATGGCGTAGTGGCCGAGCGAAAAGCTCGGGCTGATGTCGACCGCCCGCCGCAGTTCCGCGAGGCCCTCGCCGTGGCTGCCCTTGAGCCAGAGCGCCCGGCCCATGGCCCAGTGGGCGAGGGGATCGAGATCGTCCACCAGGAGGCTGCGGGACGCCGCCGCGTAAGCCGCCGCGGTCTCCTCCTGCGGGTCGCCCCAGCGCTGGAAGGCGTTCTGCCAATGGGTGAACGAGATCCCCGCATAGGCCCGCGAGAAGGTGGGATCGAGCGTCGACGCCTCGCGGAAATGCGCCTGCGCGAGCCGGTTCTCTCCCTCCGTGAACTGGTACATGTGCCAGAGCCCGCGATGGTAGGTCTCCCAGGCGGTGAGCGAACCCGGCGACTTGACCAGCGCGCGCTCCCGCTCGGCGATCTCGACCGCGTGGGTGAGCGAGGCGACGATCGCGCTGCCGACGCGGTCGAGAACGATCAGTCCCTCGCTGCGTGCGAGTTCGAAGGTTTCGCTCCACACGAGCACCTGGGTCGCCGTCTCGACCAGTTCGAGCTGGAGGCGGTCACCGCCCGCGCTCTGCGAGAGGACGCCGCTGGCGAGGTAGTCGGCCCGCAAGGCCGCGCCGGCCTCATCCGGCGTGAGGTTGCGCCGGACGAGGGCGCTCACCGAGCCCCACGCGATGACGGCGACGGACCGCAACCGCGCCAGCCGGCCGATCACGTCGTGGGCGATCGCGTCGGCGAGCCCCTGTGACGCCGGCGCGAAGGCGGCCGGCGGCAGGATCGCCACGCGCGGGCGCCGGCGCTCCGGGTTGGTCGAGACCGCCTCGGCTGTGGTCCGTGCCGCCGCGGCAAGCGTCGCGGCCGCCGGCTGCGGAGGCGCCTCCGAGACGGCAATCGTGCAGGGTGCCTGGCGCAGGCTGCGCCAGGCCGTGCGCAGCGGGCCGGCATCGAGACCCTCCGCCTCGAAGTACCGGACCGTGGCGGCCAGGTGGGCGTCGCCGCCGCCAAGGTCGCGCTGCGCAGCAAGCTCCGACAGCAGGGCCATGTGCACGCCGGCATCGTCAGGGGACAGGACGGCGCGCCGCTCGAGGGCGTGGAGGCGCCCCGGCGTTCCCGCGGCATGCAGGTCGCCCAGCCTTGCCAGCACCTCGACCTGGAGCGCCCGGAAATGCCGCCGCTGGCCGGCCAGCCAGCTCTCGAAGGCGGGTGCGCGGTCGGCTTGCATGCCCTCCAGGAAGCTCCCGGAAAAGCGCCCGGCGAGGGTCTCGAGATCCTGCACGCCGAGGCTCTCCAGGCCGCGGCGGCCGTAGCCCTGCACCTCCAGCGCGTCCACCTCGGCGTCGTGCAGAGAGAGGCCCACGTGGTCGGCATTGGCCTGGACGACCACGCGGTCTTCCGTGTCCAGGAGACGTCGGAGCTTCGTCAGGCACCAGCGCAACTCGCCGCGCGGGTCGTTGGGGCCATCCCAGAGCAGGTCGCAGAGCTGCGTCCGCGCGACGGGGCGGCCCGCCATGGCGAGGTAGGCGAGCAGCATCCGCACCTTGCGCGAGGCCGGCAGGTCGCACGCGTCGGCGCCGCGCAGCACGGCGGGGGTCCCGAGCAGCCGGACCGACAGGTCGGAGCACCGTGTCGCGGCGCCGAAGCCATTTTCCACGCGCACTCCCACGCGACCTCCAACGGCGTCGATGTGACGTCCTTCTAGCACGGCGGCCAAAAGGTCGCATGTGAGGAACACAACCGCCCTGCGGTTGCATCGTCGGAGACGTCCCATGACAGAACAGACCGCCAAGCCGCAGACGCGCGAGACCCACGGGCGTGGTCGCCTCTTCGACTCCATCATCGAGACGGTCGGGGATACGCCCTGCGTTCGGCTCAACCATGTCGGTCCGCGCCACGTGCGCCTCTACGTCAAGGCGGAGTTCTTCAACCCCGGCGGCTCGGTCAAGGACAGGCTGGCGATCGGCATCATCGAGGCGGCGGAACGGGCGGGGGCGCTCAAGCCCGGGCAGACCATCGTGGAGGCGACCAGTGGCAATACCGGCATCGGCCTCGCCATGGTCTGCGCCCAGAAGGGCTACCGCCTGGTGGTCACCATGGCCGACAGTTTCTCCGTCGAGCGCCGCAAGCTGATGCGCATGCTGGGCGCCCAGGTGGTCCTCACGCCCCGGGCGGAGAAGGGCACGGGCATGGTGCGAAAGGCCATCGAACTCGCCGAGGCGAATGGCTGGCTCCTCGCCCGGCAATTCGAGAACCCCGCCAACGCCGCCATCCACGAGACGACCACCGCGCGGGAGATCGTCGCCGACTTCGCCGGACAGCGCCTCGACGTGGTCGTCATGGGCTATGGCACCGGCGGCACGGTGACGGGCGTCGGCCGCGTGCTCCGCCGCGAGCGCCCGGACACGAGGATCGTCCTGGCCGAGCCGGCCAACGCCGCCTTGCTGGCCAGCGGCGAGCCGCAGGCCCGAACCGAAGACGGAGGCCCGGCGCGCACGCATCCCGCCTTCGAGCCGCACCCGATCCAGGGCTGGACCCCGGACTTCGTGCCGCTGGTGCTCCAGGAAGCCGTGGACCGGCATCTCTACGACGAACTCGTCGCGGTGGCGGGTCCGGAGGCCGTCGCGACCGCGCGGGAGCTCGCCCGCCGCGAGGGCATCCTCACCGGGATCTCCGGAGGGGCCTCGGTCGCTGCGGCGTTGCGGGTAGCGGACCGCCTTCCCGAGGGCGCCACGCTGCTCGCCATGCTCCCAGACACCGGCGAGCGCTACATGTCGACGCCGCTCTTCGAGGGCATCGAGCCGGAGATGACGGAGGAGGAGAAGGCGCTGTCGCAGTCGACCCCGTCCTGCAGGTTCGCGGCCTGATTGCTGGAGGACGCCCGTGGACACCACCAACCGACAGGACCTGAGCCTCGACCCCATGGACTGGGGCGAGGCCCGGGCCGTGGCGCACCAGATGGTCGACGACGCCATCGCCTATCTGCAGGGCGTGGGCGAGCGACCCTGCTGGCGAGACCCGGAGGCGGCCGAGGCGACATTCCGGCAGCCGCTGCCCCACGGGCCGACGCCGCTGCCGGACGTGTACCGGGAGATCACGGAAAGCCTGATGCCCTTCCCCATGGGCAACATCCATCCGCGGTTCTTCGCCTGGTACATGGGCTCGAGCTCCTTCACCGGGGCGCTCGGCGAATTCCTGGCGGCCGTCCAGGGCTCCAATCTCGGCGGCGGACGCCATGCCGCCGCGATGATGGACCGCCAGGTGGTGGGCTGGCTGCGGGAGGCCATGGGTTTCCCCGAGACGGCGAGCGGGGCGCTGGTGAGCGGTGGCTCGATGGCCAACCTCATCGGCCTCAACGTGGCCCGCAACGCCCAGGCCGGGATCGACGTGCGCCGGCTCGGGGTGGGGGCCCTGCCGCAGCCCTTGCGCTACTACGCCTCCGACCAGGTGCACAGCTGCCACCGCAAGGCGCTGGAATGCCTGGGCCTGGGTGACGAGGCCCTGCGGCGAATCCCCTCGCGGGACGACATGCGCATCAACGTCGACGCCCTGCGCGAGGCCGTGACGGAGGATCGCCGCGCCGGGTTCCGGCCGGCCTGCGTGATCGGCACGGCAGGAACGGTCAATACCGGCGCGATCGACGACCTGCACGCCCTGGCCGACCTCGCGCGGGATGAAGGCCTCTGGTTCCACGTGGATGGCTGCATCGGGGCCCTGCTGGCGATTGCTCCCGCGGCACGCCGCCTCGTCTCCGGGATCGAACGCGCCGACTCCCTGGCCCTCGATCCTCACAAGTGGCTTCACGCGCCCTTCGAAGCCGGCTGCGTCCTTGTGCGGGACGCCTCCGCGCACCGGAACACCTTCGCCGTCACGCCGGAATACCTGAAGTCGGCGCCTCGCGGCCTGGCTTCGGCCGAATGGCTGCACGAATGGGGCCTGCAGACGTCGCGCGGCTTCCGCGCCCTCAAGCTCTGGATGACGATCAAGGAGCATGGCATCGAGGCCTTCGGCCGCCTGATCGACCAGAACCTGGCGCAGGCCCGCGCCCTCGCCGCGCGGATCGATGCCGAGCCTCAGCTCGAGCGGGTTGCCCACGCCCCGATCAACATCGTCTGCTTCCGCCACCGTGGCGGGGCGGCCCTGGACGAGGCCGGGCTGCGCCAGCTCAACCTGGAGATCATGATGCGCCTGCAGGAAGAGGGCGAGGCCACCCTGTCCGACACGGTGGTGAAAGGCCGTCATTTCCTGCGGGCCGCCGTCGTCAGCCATCGGACGCGTCTCGCGGACATGGATCGTCTCGTGGACGGCGTGCTTCGCCTCGGTCGCCAACTGAGCCCGGAGCCGTCCGCGGCACGCGTCGGCTGAGGGCGCCCCCCGTTCGACAGGGAGCCGCCAGCCCCGCGTCCATGATCATCATCACATGCGGCCGTGATCTGGCGCGGGTCTGCCATCGTACTTGCTCGTGTCGAGATTTCAGGGGCTGCGCATGGACGACAACCCGATCACCCAACTCATCCTCGCCTTCGAGAACTACATCTCGCAGAAAGGCTTCGGGTACGACGCCTTGCGCTCCGCCCAGGCCAGAGGGTGGCTCGACCGGGACGGGCGTCCGACGGACGAGGGGCGCCTGCTGTGCGCGGCCCTCGTCTCCCAGGTCGAGACGCGGACGGCATTCCGGAACATCGCCTAGGCCAAGGCTCCACGTTTTGGGACGTGGCTGGACGCGGGATCCCCTCTCCCGCGATCCCGATCTCCTGTCGATCCCTCCGCCAGGCTTTGCGGCGCCAACCACCTGATTGCTGGATTTTCCCAGGCCGCGGTCTGGCCGGTAAATCCAATCACATGGTCGGACCGTAAATGGACCAATCATAAGCGGGGGGAACCATGTCGAGCATCGCTGCGGACGAGTCCGCCATCAGGAAGCCCGGTTTCCTGGACCGGGAACGCATCGTCGCCACCGCCCGCTTTAACAGGTGGCTCGTGCCGCCCGCGGCGCTGGCGATCCACCTGTGCATCGGCATGGCCTACGGCTTCAGCGTGTTCTGGCTGCCCCTCAGCCAGGCCGTCGGCATCACGGCCCCGGTGGCCTGCCCGGCCGACATGTCGCTCCTGGGCGAACTCTTCACCACCAGCTGCGACTGGAAGATCGCGACGATGGGGTGGATCTACACCCTCTTCTTCGTCTTCCTGGGATCCTCGGCCGCCATCTTCGGCGGCTGGCTGGAGCGGGCGGGCCCGCGCAAGGCCGGGTTCGCCGCGGCCCTGTGCTGGTGTGGCGGGCTGGCGCTCGCGAGCTTCGGCATCTATGTCCACCAGCTCTGGGTCGTGTGGCTGGGCGCCGGCGTCATCGGGGGCATCGGGCTCGGCCTCGGCTACATCTCCCCCGTCTCGACGCTGGTGAAGTGGTTCCCGGACCGGCGCGGCATGGCGACCGGCATGGCGATCATGGGGTTCGGCGGCGGCGCCATGATCGGTTCTCCGCTGGCCGACATGCTCATGAACCATTTCAAGTCGCCGGCTTCGGTCGGCGTCTGGCAGACGATCCTGACCATGGCCGCCATCTACTTCGTGTTCATGATGGCCGGCGCCTTCGGCTACCGGGTCCCGCCGACGGGCTGGCGGCCGGCGGGATGGTCGCCCCCGGAGACCCGCAACGCCATGATCACGCACGGCCAGGTGGCGCTCGCAAACGCCCACAAGACCCCGCAGTTCTGGCTGATCTGGGCCGTCCTGATGCTGAATGTCTCCGCCGGAATCGGCGTGCTCGGCATGGCCTCCCCCATGCTGCAGGAGATCTTCGCGGGCTCGCTGATCGGAAAGCCCGAGGTCGCGTTCGGACAGCTCACGCCGGACCAGAAGAAGACGATCGCCACGATCGCCGCGAGCTTCGTCGGACTGCTCTCGCTGTTCAACATTGCAGGACGCTTCTTCTGGGCGTCCCTCTCCGACAAGCTCGGGCGCAAGCTGACCTACGCCACGTTTTTCGCGCTCGGCCTCGTGCTCTACGGCCTCTCGCCCACGCTCGCCCATGCCGGGCTGCTGTCCCTCTTCGTGCTCTCCTTCTGCGTGATCCTGTCGATGTATGGCGGGGGCTTCGCGACGGTGCCGGCCTACCTCGCGGACATGTTCGGGACCCAGTATGTCGGCGCCATCCACGGCCGGCTCCTGACGGCCTGGTCTACGGCCGGCATCGTCGGACCGGTCGTGGTCAACTACATCCGCGAGCTGCAGCTCTCCGCGGGCGTGCCCCGGGCGCAGGTCTATGACCGCACGATGTACATCCTGGCGGGCATGCTCGTGATCGGCTTCATCTGCAACCTGCTCGTCCGCCCCGTCGCGGCGCGCTGGTTCATGAGCGATGCTGAGGTCGCCAAGGTGCAGGCGACGCCGGGCATGGGCGTGCCGAGCGGTCCCATCGGCGCCTATGGGATCGGCAAGGGCGGCGTCGACGCAAGGGTCATCCTGGCCTGGGCCTTCGTCGGGGTCCCGCTGCTCTGGGGCGTCTGGATCACCATCACGAAATCCCTGTCGCTCTTCCGCTAGGACGGCGTGAGGCGAACCTCCCGTCGTGCCCCGGTGTCACGGGAGGCGCCTCCGCTCTTTCCAACGTCTGCGCACGAGACAGGCGGCTCCGGGCCCGCTACTCCTTTGCCTTGGCGGAAAGGACGATGTTCGTCCGGTGGCCCGCACCGCGTGACGGTTGCGCCGGCCATCGGCCCGGGCGCGGCCGGCGGGCGAGAGCTTCCGGCCTGACACTTCATCCGCCGGGCGGGGGAGCAGGATGCACGGGCGTGGGACTCGGATACTGGCGGCTTTCCTTTTGGCGAGCTTCGCGGCTTTGGCCGGTGTCGCCCCGCCCGCAAAAGCCGCCGAGTTGAAGGTGGCGACGCGCGTGGTGCCGCCTCTCGTCATCCAGGAGGACGCGCGCCTCAGCGGCTTCAGCATCGACCTGTGGAACGCGATCGCTCAGCGCATGGGCGCCACCTCCAAGTTCCAGGTCTATCCCACCGTGCCGAAGCTGCTCGACGCCGTGAAGGCGGGGGAGGCCGATCTCGGGATCGCCGCCATCTCCATCACGGCCGAGCGCGACCGCGACTTCGATTTCTCCCAACCCATCCTCGGCGCCGGACTGCAGATCCTCGTCAGGTCCACGGATACGGCCGGGACCGCCAATCCGCTGGTCGATCTCGCCCACCTGCTCCTGTCACCGTCCATCCTGGTCTGGCTCGGCATCGCCGCGCTGCTCGTTCTCGTTCCCGCCCATGTCGTCTGGCTCTTCGAGCGCCGCCACAAGGAAAGCCCGGCCTATGGCAAGCCCTATTGGCCCGGCATTCTCGATGCGCTGTTCTGGGCCGCAGGAACGTTGGCGACCCAGGCCGAGTCCATGCCCCGAAGCTGGGCGTCCCGCCTGGTGGCGGTGGTATGGATGTATGTCGGCGTCGTGTTCGTGGCTTTCTACACGGCGCAGCTGACCGCCAACATGACGGTGCAGCAGATGCAGGGCTCGATCAGGGGTCCAGACGACCTGCCGGGAAAGGTCATCGCCACGACCCAGGGCAGCACGGCCGCCAGCTACGCCCGCGAGAAGGGCGCCACCATCGTGCCCTTCGAGGCGATCGCGGACGCCTTCGCGGCGCTCGACGCGCGCCAGGTCGACGCCGTCGTCTTCGACGCGCCGGTGCTCGCCTACTACGCCTCCCATTCCGGGAAGGGCAAGGTCGCCATCGTCGGGTCGGTCTTCCGGCCGGAGGACTACGGCATCGCCTTCGCCACTGACAGTCCGCTGCGGCGCGAGGTGAACACGACGCTGCTCAGCCTGCGCGAGGACGGGACGTACCAGGCGATCCATGACCGCTGGTTCCGGCCCTGACCTGCGCGTCTAGATGTTGTGCCGGTCCCTGAACCGGTACATCGCCTCCACGACCGGGACCGCCGCGACGGCGGCGGCGCGCACGGGATAGGCCGGGAAGGCGAGGTCGTCGAAGGCGGTCCGGCCCTGCGGCGAGCCGGCGACCTGCAATGCGATCTTCTGCCCGAAATAGGTGGAGCGGGACACGCCCGTGCCGCAATAGCCCAGGGCATAGTGCACGCCGCCCGACGTCGTGCCGAGATGGGGAACCTCGTCATAGGTGTAGCCGATCCGGCCCTCCCAGCCATGCGAGACGCGGACATCGCCGAGCTGCGGGAAGACGGAGAGAAGATCGCGGGCGAGATGGGCGTAGCGCGCGGGCGAACGTTCCGACGGATGGCGCGCCGCCCGTCCGCCCCAGAGGATGCGCCGTTCGGCGGGAGCGGCTCGAAAGTACCAGAAGACGCGGTTCGTGTTGCCGTAGACGCGACCCGCCGGCATTAGCCTCGCGAAGACCTCCTCCGGGATCTCCGCGGTCGCGATGATCGCCGAGCCGATAGGCACGATCCTCCGGTGCAACTCGGGCAGTGACCGATCAGTGTAGCCGTTCGTGGCCACGATGACGTTGCGGCACCGCACCGCTCCGCGGTCCGTCGTGACTTTGAAACCGGGTCCGTCCGTATCGATGCCGAGGACCGGCGTCCGGCCCCGCACGATGCCCCCCGCGTCCTCGACGCGCGCCTGCAACCCCCGATGATAGAGGCCGGGATGCACGCTGGCGTCCGCCGGCAGCACGGATCCGCCATGGAAGATGTCCGTGCCGATCTCCCGATGCTGCTCCGCGCGCGGCACCAAGACGCTCTCCACGCCCGCGACGGTGCGGAGGTCGTCGAGGTCGCGCGCCATCGCATCGTAGTGCTCCGGCCGCATGGCCCCGCGGAACCGGCCGCAGCGGACGAAATGGCAGTCTATCCGCTCCTGTTCGATCAGGTGAGCGATGTGGTCGAGCATGGCCACGCCTTCGCGCAGCATGGCCTCCGCCTTGGCGCGTCCGCGCAATGCGATCAGCGTCTTCACCCGGAACTTCTGGTTCCCGCTGCCGACCTGCCCGCCATTGCGCGTGCTTGCGCCGAAGCCCGGCGTCTCCTTGTCGAGCACGAGGACGTGCCGGCCCAGGCGCGACAGGGTGAGCGCGGCGGAGAGGCCGGTAAAGCCGGAGCCGATCACCACAACGTCGGCTGTGGCGGGGAGAGGCTCCAGGACGGGGTCCGGCCGCGGCGACGCCTCCCACCAATAGGGATGGTGGTGCAGGCCCTGCCCGGGGCTCGTCCGTCCCGATGCGAGGTCCGCGAGTGTCGGATGCTGGAGGGGGGCGCTCATCGAGTCATTCCCGGAGCCGTGCAAGCCCCGGAGCATCGCCCGGCGGCCGCAGCTTCGCCAGCTTATCCGCCGCAGCTTGAAATTCTCAAAGAGAATATTTTATTCTTTTCCAGTTGCGTTCTATGCGCGAGCCGCTAACCTCCGGCCCCGTTTCCACCAGCCTGAGGCGCAGCCATGTGCGGCATCGTCGGATTGTTCCTGAAGGACCCCACGCTCGAACCGCAACTCGGCAATCTGCTGGCCGACATGCTGGTCACGATGACGGACCGCGGGCCCGATTCCGCGGGCATCGCCATCTACAGGCAGGGCTCCGGCGGCCTCGCCAAGATCACCGTTCAGTCGCCCACGCCGGCCGAAGATTTCCAGGGCCTCGCCGCCAAGCTCGAGGAGGCATCCCACGGCTCGGCCCGGGTGGAGGTGAAGGACACCCACGCCGTCGTCACGCTCGACGCCGACCGCGTCGAGGCGGTGCGGGCCGCGCTTCCCGTGGTCGCCCCGCGCTTGCGGGTGATGGCGGTCGGATCCAGCGTCGAGATCTACAAGGAGGTCGGGCTGCCCAAGGACGTGCTGAAGCGATTCTCCATCGCGGGAATGCGCGGCACCCACGGCATCGGCCACACCCGCATGGCCACCGAATCCGCCGTCACGACGCTCGGCGCGCATCCCTTCTCGACGGGAGCCGACCAGTGCCTCGTGCACAACGGCTCGCTCTCCAACCACAACAACATCCGGCGCGAGTTGAAGCGCCAGGGCGTGACCTTCGAGACGGAGAACGACACGGAGGTCGCGGCAGCCTATCTCACCGCCGCGATGAAGCAGGGCAAGGATCTCGGCGCGGCTCTCGAGGGCGCGCTCGACGACCTCGACGGCTTCTACACCTTCGTCGTCGGCACACGCTCGGGCTTCGGCGTGCTGCGCGACCCCATCGCCTGCAAGCCCGCCGTGATGGCGGAGACCGACCGCTACGTCGCCTTCGGCTCGGAATACCGCGCGCTCGTCAACCTGCCGGGCATCGAGACGGCGCGCGTGTGGGAGCCGGAGCCCGCCACAGTCTACTTCTGGGACCGCGCCGCGGCCTGACGGGAGCACGAGCATGCCGACCATCGACCTCGCTCAGGCGAGCCTGCGCGACCTCAACCAGGCGCTTCACGAGGTGCCGCCCGGCAGCAACGACATCGCCTTCGAAGTGCTCAATCCCCGCGGCAGCCACGCCGTCGCCGTGGGCGTCGACGCGCCCGTCAGCATCTCCATCAAGGGCTCGGTCGGCTATTACTGCGCCGGCATGAACAGCCAGGCGACGATCACGGTGCACGGCTCCGCCGGGCCCGGCGTGGCCGAGAACATGATGTCCGGCACCGTCGTGATCGAGGGCGACGCCTCGCAATATGCCGGCGCCACGGGCCGCGGCGGGCTCCTCGTCATCAAGGGCAACGCGGCCTCGCGCTGCGGCATCTCGATGAAGGGCATCGACATCGTCGTGCACGGCAATATCGGGCACATGTCCGCCTTCATGGCGCAGTCCGGCACGCTCGTGGTCCTCGGCGATGCGGGCGAGGCCCTGGGAGACAGCCTCTACGAGGCCCGGCTCTTCGTGCGCGGCTCCGTGAAGAGCCTCGGGGCGGACTGCGTCGAGAAGGAGATGCGGCCCGAGCACATCGAGTTGCTGTCGGGCCTTCTCGCCAGGGCCGGCGTCGAGGGCGTCTCGCCCTCCGCGTTCAGGCGCTACGGCTCGGCCCGCACGCTCTACACCTTCAACATCGACAACGCCGACGCGTACTGAGCAGGGGGGCCGCGATGACGTACCAGAACCCGCCGACCCCGCCGCGCAAGTCCGCCATCTTCGACGATTACACGATGGCCGAGATCCGCCGCGCCGCGGCGACCGGCATCTACGACATCCGCGGCGGCGGGACGAAGCGCAAGGTGCCGCACTTCGACGACCTGCTCTTCCTCGGCGCCTCCATGTCGCGATACCCGCTGGAGGGCTATCGCGAGCGCTGCGACACGTCGGTCACGCTGGGCACGCGCTACGCGAAGAAGCCGATCGAGCTCAAGATCCCCATCACCATCGCCGGCATGAGCTTCGGCTCTCTGTCGGGCCCCGCCAAGGAGGCGCTGGGCCGCGGCGCGACGCTTGCCGGCACGTCCACCACGACGGGCGACGGCGGCATGACGGAGGAGGAGCGCGGCCATTCGCGGACGCTCGTCTACCAGGTCCTGCCGTCGCGCTACGGCATGAACCCGCGCGACCTGCGCCGCGCCGACGCGATCGAGGTCGTGGTCGGGCAGGGCGCCAAGCCCGGCGGCGGCGGCATGCTGCTCGGCCAGAAGATCTCGGATCGCGTGGCGGAAATGCGCACCCTGCCGAAGGGAATCGACCAGCGCTCCGCCTGCCGCCACCCGGACTGGACCGGCCCCGACGACCTCGAGATCAAGATCCTCGAGCTGCGCGAGATCACCGACTGGGAGAAGCCCATCTACATCAAGGTCGGCGGCGCGCGGCCCTACTACGACACGGCCCTCGCCGTGAAGGCCGGCGCGGACGTCGTCGTCCTCGACGGCATGCAGGGCGGCACGGCCGCCACGCAGGACGTCTTCATCGAGCACGTCGGCATGCCCACGCTCGCCTGCATCCGCCCGGCCGTCCAGGCGCTGCAGGAGCTCGGCATGCACCGCAAGGTGCAGCTCGTCGTCTCCGGTGGCATCCGCAGCGGGGCGGACGTGGCCAAGGCCCTGGCGCTCGGCGCGGACGCCGTCTCCATCGGCACGGCCGCGCTGGTCGCCATCGGCGACAACGATCCCAGGTGGGAAGACGAGTACCGCGCGCTGGGCACCACGGCCGGCGCGTATGACGACTGGCACGAGGGCAAGGACCCCGCCGGCATCACGACGCAGGACCCGGAGCTGATGAAGCGCGTGGACCCCGTCGCGGCGGGCCGGCGGCTGGCCAACTACCTCAAGGTGATGACGCTGGAGGCGCAGACCATCGCGCGCGCCTGCGGCCACAACCACCTGCACAATCTGGAGCCGGAGGACCTCTGCGCCCTCACCATCGAGGCCGCGGCCATGGCCGGCGTGCCTCTTGCAGGGACGAGCTGGGTTCCCGGACGGACGGGCTTCTAGCCCGCCAGGCCAATGCCGGGCGGCCGCGCCGCCCCGACACGAGAGCCCTCGGAGAGGGGCGACTGACCGGTTGTGGAGAGGGGCTAGACGGATGAAAACGGATCTCGCTGAATTCGCCGCCGCACGCGGCATCAAGTACTTCATGATCTCCTTCACGGACCTGTTCGGCGGGCAGCGCGCCAAGCTCGTGCCGACGCAGGCCATCCGCGAGATGCAGGCGGAGGGCGCGGGCTTCGCCGGCTTTGCGGTGTGGCTCGACATGACCGCGGCCGACGCCGACCTCTTCGCGATCCCCGATCCCGCCTCCGTCACGCAGCTTCCCTGGAAGCCCGAGTTCGCCTGGGTCGCGGCGGACCTCTACCTCGATGGCAAGATCGTCGACCAGGCGCCGCGCGCCGTGCTGAAGCGCCAGGTCGCCACGGCCAGGGAGCTGGGCCTGCGCGTCAAGACGGGCGTCGAGGCCGAGTTCTTCCTCGTGCTGCCCGACGGCAGCAGGATCTCCGATCCCTTCGATACCGCCGAAAAGCCCTGCTACGACCAGCAGGCCCTGCTGCGCCGGGCCGACGTCATCACCGAGATCTGCGACCACATGCTGGCGCTGGGCTGGAAGCCATACCAGAACGACCATGAGGACGCGAACGGCCAGTTCGAGATGAACTTCGAATTTGACGACGCGCTGGCCACGGCCGACAAGCACTCGTTCTTCAAGTTCATGGTCAAGTCGGTCGCCGAGAAGCACGGGCTGCGCGCGACCTTCATGCCCAAGCCCTTCGCGGGCCTGACGGGCAATGGCTGCCATTGCCACATCTCGGTCTGGGACCTCGCCGGCAGCAGCAACGCCTTCGCCGACAAGGGCGCGGAGTTCGGCCTGTCGCAGCAGGGCAGGCACTTCCTCGGCGGCATCATGAAGCACGCCTCCGCGCTCGCCGCGATCACCAACCCCACTGTGAATTCCTACAAGCGCATCAATGCGCCGCGCACCGTCTCCGGCGCGACCTGGGCGCCGAACACGGTGACCTGGACGGGCAACAACCGCACGCACATGGTGCGGGTGCCCGGCCCCGGCCGCTTCGAGCTGCGCCTGCCCGATGGCGCGGCGAATCCCTACCTGCTGCAATCCGTCATCATCGCCGCCGGCCTCGACGGCCTGCAAGGCAAGGCCGATCCCGGCCCGCATTACGACATCGACATGTACACGCAGGGCCACATGGTGAAGGACGCGCCGCGCCTCCCGCTGAACCTGCTCGACGCGCTGCGCGAGTTCGACAAGGACGCGACGCTCAAGGGGGCGCTCGGCGCCGAGTTCAGCACGGCCTACCTGAACCTCAAGCACAAGGAATGGACGTCCTATTGCAGCCACTTCTCGGAGTGGGAGCGGGCGAACACGCTGGATATCTGAGCGCCTTCCATCATTGCGAGGAGCGCAGCGACGAAGCGATCCAGACCACGCCAGGTGAGAGGACGGGATGGCTTCGCCTTCGGCTCGCAATGGCGGCCGGGCCGGAGTAGGGATGCCTTCCGGCAGCCACACGGGAAGGCCCTACCCTTGATCCAGAATCCACACGCCGTCCGGGAGCCCAAGGAGAACAACCTGGAGCGGGCGATCGGCCGCGAGGTCCGCGCCTGCCGCAAGAAGCTCGGCATCACCGTGTCGGACCTCGCCAGCGACACGGGGCTCAGCGTGGGCATGCTCTCGAAGATCGAGAACGGCAACATCTCGCCGTCGCTCACCACGCTGCAGACGCTGTCACGCGCGCTTGGCGTGCCGCTCACGACGTTCTTCCGCGGCTACGAGGAGCCCCGCAACGCGGTCTTCGTGAAGGCCGGTGAAGGCGTCCAGCTGGAGCGCCGCGGCACGCGGGCGGGCCACCAGTACCGGCTGCTCGGCCATATCGACAACAATTCGAGCGGCGTGACGGTGGAGCCCTACCTGATCATGCTGGAGGACGACGCGGACGTCTTCCCGACCTTCCAGCATGCGGGCCTGGAGTTCCTCTACATCCTGCAGGGCGAGGTCGTTTATCGCCATGGCGACAAGACCTTCCACATGCAGCCCGGCGACAGCCTCTTCTTCGACGCGGACGCCCCGCATGGGCCGCAGGTGCTGGTGAAGCTGCCGATCCTCTTCCTCTCGATCATCTCCTATCCGAACAACGAGCGGGACCACGCGGTCTAGTGGTCGCGTCGGAGCCGAGCGGGGCGGCACGGTATGGCCGCCCCCTCTGCCTGGCCTTGACGGGTCAGAACTCGTCCCAGCCGCCCATTGCCCGCCCGCCTGCCGCGACCTTGCGGGCCGGAGCGGCCTTCGCGGTCAGCCTGGGTCCGGACGTCTCCTGCCTGGCGGAGAAGGCTTCCGCGGCGATCTCGGCGGCGAAGGCATGAGGGGGCGGGGCGACAGGTTCATGGGTGCGCCTCAAGCGGCTCATGGCTGAGCGTGAGGGCCAAAGATTAAAAACTGTGCGGCAAGTTAACGGAGTCGACCGGAACAAAGCGGGACCAGTTCGCCCTGGCGTCGTCGAGGGCGAGGCCGACGGCCTTGTCGAACGCGATCGTTTCGAAGAGGGCCCGCTCCCAGTCGAGCGGATGACTCATCTTGTCGATGGCGTCGCCCTCGACCATCAGGAAGAACCCCTCGGGGTTGCGCGAGAGCCGCTGCAGGGCGACCTCCGTCATCTCCACGAGGCCCGGCTGGTTGCGGCACTTCGCGCCGCTGCCCTTGTGCAGGAACTGCCTGTCGAGCGTCACGCCCATGTTGCCGCTGTGGAAGATCCCGGAAAGGACTGCCGAGGCCGACGGCATGGCGGTGGCTCCAGGGCTGTCACGAGGGCGCGAGATGGGGATATGAGGGGCCCGCCCTGACGCGGTGTGACGCGGGTGCGCGGGGCCGGGATCAGGCGGGCGAAGGGGAGGGGATCGTGGTCGCGCCGCCGAGGAAGAGCTGCCCGACCTGCGGGTCCTCCAGGATCTGCCGCGCCGGCCCGTGCATGCGGGTCTGGCCCAGCTCCAGCACGATCGCCTCGTCCGAGATCTCCAGGGCCGACCTGGCGTTCTGCTCCACCATGAGGATGGTGACGCCGCGCGCCCTGAGGTCCTTCAGGATCCCGAAGGTCTCGGCCACCATGAGCGGGGAGAGCCCGATGGATGGCTCGTCGATGAGCACGAGCTTGGGGTCGAGCAGCAGGCCGCGGGCGATCTCGAGCTGCTTCTGCTCGCCGCCCGAGAGCGTGGAGGCCTGCTGGTGCTGCTTGGCCCGGAGCGCCGGGAAGCGCGCCAAGGCCGCGTCGATGCGCGCGGGCATGTCCGTCACGCCGCGGGCCGCCACCGTCCCGAGCTCCAGGTTGTGGAAGACCGAGAGCTCCGGGAAGATGTTGCGGCCCTGCGGCACGTAGATGACGCCGGCCTCCAGCAGCCGGCGCGGCGGCCAGTTGGTGATGTCCGCGCCATCGAGCGCAATGCGGCCGGCGCGCACCGGCAGCATGCCGAAGATCGCCTTGAAGACCGTGGACTTGCCCGCCCCGTTCGGCCCGATGATCGTGGTGATGGCGGCACGCTTCACGGCGAAGCTCGTGCCGTTGAGGATGGTCATCTGGCCATAGCCGCCGACCACGCCGTCGAGCTGCAGGATGACGTCGGCGGCGGCCATGCTCAGTGCCCCAGGTAGGCGTCGATGACGGCCGGGTTGGCGCGGACCTCGGCGGGCGTGCCCTGCGCAAGCACCCGGCCCTGGGCCAGCACAACGACGCGCGTGCAGAGCTCCATGACGAACTCCATGTTGTGCTCGATGACCACGAAGGTCGCGCCCGTCTCCGCGTTCATCGCCTTGAGCCGCTCCTTGAGGTCCGCGAGCATCGTCAGGTTGACGCCGCCGGCCGGCTCGTCGAGCAGGACCAGCCGGGGCCCGGCCATGAAGGCCATGGCCGCGTCGAGCAGCTTCTGCTGGCCGTAGCTGAGGCCGCCCGCCCGGGCCTCCGCGAGGTGCCCGAGCCGGAAGAAGCCGATCATCCTCTCGGCCTGCGCGCCGAGCCCGGCGTCGCGCGGCCCCAGGAGCCGCGAGACCATGCTTCCCTGGTGCTCCTGGCCGGCGAGGACGAGGTTCTCGCGCACGCTCAGCTCAGGGAAGACCTGCAGCAGCTGGAAGGTGCGGCCGACGCCGAGCCTGTTCAGGTCCGCCGGCGGCAGGCCCGTGATGTCGCGCCCGCCCAGCCGCACGCGGCCGGAGGTCGGCCGGAGCTGTCCGAGGATGCAGTTGAACAGGGTGGACTTGCCGCAGCCGTTGGGGCCGATGATGCCGAGGATTTCGCCCTCCTCCACCGAGAAGGACACGCCGTCGACGGCCGTGATGCCGCCGAACGTCTTGCGCAGGTCCGAGACCTCCAGCACCGCTCCCATCGCCTGCCTCGTCTCTCCTCGCCTCACATCGTGCCGGTGACGCCACCGTCGACGACGATCTGCTGGCCGGTGATGTAGTCGCCCGCCCGCGACGCCAGCATCAGCGCGACGCCCGCCACCTCGTCGGGCTTGCCCCAGCGCTTCAGCGCCGTGCGGTCGACGACGCGCTTCACGAAGGCCGGGTCGGCCAGCAGCGCCTGGTTGAGGTCCGTCTCGAAATAGCCGGGCGCGATGGTGTTGCAGGTGATGCCGAAGGGCCCGAGCTCCGCCGCCAGCGATCGCGCGAGACCCGCAAGGCCGCTCTTGGAGGCGACGTAGGCGTGGATCGTGGCGCGGCCCATGATGCCCGTGATGGACGACGTGAAGATGAGCTTGCCCGCGCCGCGGGCCTTCATGGGGGCCGCCGCGGCCTGGGCGAGGAACAGGGCGGAGCGCAGGTTCGTGTCCAGCACGGCGTCCCACTGCTCGAGGCTCCACTCGCCCACGGGCGCGCGGTTGACCAGGCCGGCATTGGCGACGAGCACGTCCAGCCGGCCGTGCTCGGCGACGATGCGGTCGACGGCGGAGCGGCCGGCCTCGACGTCGGCGATGTCGAAGGGCGCGCCCTGGCAGGCCACGTGCTCCGCGCGCAGGGCGGCAAGGCCCGCCGCCACCGACCCGGCGGACCGGCCGTTGACGACCACGGTGGCCCCGGCCTGGCCCAGCGCCCTGGCCATGGCGAAGCCGAGCCCGCGCGAGCCGCCGGTGACGAGGGCGACCTTGCCGGTCATGTCGAAGAGGGGGTGCGTGCTCATGCGGGGATCGAGGCCTCGATCATGGCCCGGAGTTCGGGCGTCACCTCGGGCAGGATCCCGAACCAGTCGCGGAAGGCCGGCCGCGCCTGGTTGAGCAGCATGCCCAGCCCATTGACCGTGCGGTTGCCGCGGGCGCGGGCGGCGGCGAGGAGCTGCGTCTCCTTGGGGATGTAGATGATGTCGGAGACGAGCGCGCTCGCGGGAAGCCTGTCGAGCGGCATGTCGAGGGCGGGCTGGCCGTGCATGCCGAGGCTCGTGGTGTTGACCAGCATGGCGGCGTCGGCGACGGCGTCGGCGCGCTGCTCCCAGTCCTGCACGACGACCGGCGCCCCGTAGTCCGAGGCGATGCGCTCCGCCTTCCCGCGGGTGCGGTTGACGAGGCGGATCTCGCGCGCGCCCGCATCGGCGAGCGCCGCCACCACGGCGCGCGAGCCCCCGCCCGCGCCGAGCACCACGATGGGGCCGGCCTCGGCCCGCCAGTCGGGGAAGCGCTCGCGGATGCTCGCGATGTAGCCGAAGCCGTCATTGTTGGAGCCATGCAGCGAGCCGTCTGGCCGCACGGTGACGCAATTGATCGCGCCGATGCGCGTCGCCACGGGATCGATGCTGGCCATGGCCGGCATCGCCGCCACCTTGTGCGGCACCGTGATGTTGCACCCCGCGAAGCCCAGCGCGGGCAGCGCCTTGAGGGCGGCGAGAAGGCCCTCCGGCTGGATGGCGAGCGGGACGTAGGCGCCGAGCAGCCCGTGCTTCTCGAGCCAGTAATTGTGCAGCTTCGGCGAGCGGGAATGCATGACGGGATAGCCCATCACGCCGGCCAGCAGGAAGCGGTCCTGGGATGCCATGGCGATATTCCTCAGTTCGCCTTCAGGAGGGCGGCGATGCCGAGCGCGGACAACTCCTCGTCCTCGGCGTCGCTGAGCCCGCTCACCGCCACGGCGCCCACCACGGCGCCGTCCACCAGGACGGGGAGGCCACCGCCCCAGCCGACATAGCGTGGGTCGCCGTAATAGGCGATGTCGAAGCCTGTCTCGGGGTTGCGGGCGCGGCGGCCCGTCTCGCCGGAGGGACGGCGCAGCCTCGCGGCCGAATAGGCCTTGTTGAGCGCGACGTTGACCGAGGAGAGCGGCGCACCGCGCATGCGCAGCAGCGCGAGGGTCTCGCCATGGGCGTCGACCACGGCGATCACCGCTGTCTTGCCGCGTGCCGTGAGTTCGGCGCGGATGGCCTGGATGGCAGTGCTGGCGTCCTCGTCGCCGAGGGTCAGGAGCGTATGCATGGATAGTCCTCAAGGGGTCGTCTTGGCTGGGACGGGATCGGCCTTGCGCTCACCGCGCCGGGCAGAAGCGGGACGCAGGCGGTCCCGCAGCTGGTTGAAGCCGCCGACGATCCCCTTGGGCGAGACGATCATCAGCAGGATCACGAGGGCCGAGTAGATCAGCAGGTAGTAGCCTTGCGTGAAACGCAGCCATTCCGGCAGGAGCAGATCGATGAGCGCGCCGAAGAAGGGGCCGAGGAAGGATCCGGCGCCGCCCACCAGCACCATCAGCAGCAGCTTCAGCGAATAGGTGAGCTGGAACGAGTTGGGCTCGATGAACTGCACGAGCGGCGCGTAAAGCGCCCCGGCGAAGCCAGCAAAGGACGAGCCGATGGCGAAGGCCATCAGCGTGTAGCGCCGCACGTTCACTCCGAGAGAGGCCGCGCGCAGCGGGTTCTCGCGCAGCGCGACGAAGGCCCGGCCCCAGGGCGAGCGCAGGATCCACCACTGGATGGCCGTGAAGAGAGCCAGCATGCCCAGGCAGAAATAGTAGTAGTCGACGTTCTTGCGGAAGGGCACGCCGAAGATGACCGGCCGGGCGATGTCGTTGATGCCGTAGATGCCGTTCGTCAGCCATTGCTCGTTGCGGAGGATCAGGAAGACGAGCGTCGTGAAGGCGAGCGTCACGAAGGCGAGAAAATGGTGCTGCACCCGCAGGGCGGGATAGCCGAGCCCCCATCCGATGACGAAGGCGAGCCCGCCCGCGGCGAGGAAGGCGACGACATAGGGCACGCCGGCCCCGGTCATCAGAGCGACCGTATAGGCTCCGATGCCGACGAAGGAGCCCTGGGCGAGGGAGATCTGCCCGGCATAGCCGAGCGTCAGGTTGAGGCCGAGCGCGGCGATCGTCGTCACCGCCCAGAGCGCGAGGAGGTAGATGCCGTAGGAGCGCAGCAGCCAGGGCGCCGCCAGCAGGAAGGCGATGGCGGCGGCGAGCGCCAGCGCGCCGAGGATGCGGCCGGCCGTCATACCGTGCGCTCCTCCGCGCGGCCGAGCAGGCCCTGGGGCCGGAACAGGATGACGACGACGAGCAGGAGCAGCGGCACGGCAGAGCGGTACTGGGCGGAGAGATAGGCGGCGCAGACATTGTCGAGCACGCCCAGCAGGACGCCGCCCAGCATGGCGCCCCGCGCCTGGTTGAAGCCGCCGATGATCGCCGCGACGAAGGCCGCGAGGCCCAGCGTCTCGCCGTTGGTGAACTTGGCGAGGTAGATCGGGCTGATCAGGATCGAGGCCACCGCGCAGAGCACGGAGTTGATCAGGAAGGTCAGCAGGATCATGCGCTCGACGGGGATGCCGAGGATGCGCGCGACGGAGGGATTCTGCGCCGTCGCCTGCATCATGCGTCCGAGCCGCGTATGCGACAGGAAGACGTGCAGCGCGCCGACCACGGCCACGGCCACCGCGAGCACGGCCAGGCTCTGGGCGGAGAACACCGTGCCGAAGATCGTCACGTCGGCGTCGGCGACGAGGGAGGGGAAGGGCTGCGCCTGTGACGAATAGAAGTCCTTCACGGCCTCGCGCATGAAGAGCGAGAGCGCAATGGTCGCGACCACGAGAGGCAGCACGCCATGGCGCAGCATGGGGTCGACGATGATCCGCTTGAAGAGGAGGCCCAGCACGAGCGCCGAGGCCGCGATGCCGAGGAGGGCCGAAATGGGGAATGGCATCCCCATGTTCATGGCGATGAGCACGAAGAAGGCCGGCACCATCACGAACTCGCCCTGGGCGAAGTTGATGGTCTGCGAGGTCTGCCAGAGCAGCGAGAAGCCGACCGCCACCAGCGCGTAGATGGCGCCGGTCGCGAGGCCCGAGGCGAGCAGTTGCAGCACGGAGGACATGGTCCACCCCGGTGCGGCCGGCGGGTCACCCGCCGGCCTCGGTTGCGAGGTTCGGGACTACTTCGACAGCTTGGGCAGGACCTCGACGATCTTCTGCTTGCCGTCGATCACCTCGCCGAGGAAGCTCGCGCGGTCGATGTCGCCGTTCTTGTCCCAGGTCGCTTCCATCAGGATGCCCGGCTCCTGGGCCGGCGTCAGGGTCAGGCCGTGCAGCGTCTCGGCGAAGGCCTTGCTGTCGAACTTGCCCATCTTCTCGGTGACGGCCTTGATCAGGTAGACGGCCGTGTAGCCCTTGATGCCGTTGTGGTCGTTGGCGTAGTTGAAGCGCTTCTTGAACTTCTCGCCGAACTCCTTGAGGGAGGCGACGGGGGCGTCGGCCGAGAGGCCCACGTGGCCCTTCACGCCGTTGGCGGCGTCGCCGGCGAGCTCGATCACCTTCTGCGAGAGCAGCGTGGTCTCGCCGATCAGCGCCCCCTTCAGGGACTGCTTGCGCGCCTCCTTGAGGAAGCGGGCGCTCTCCTCCTCGTTGGTGTAGACGAAGATCACGTCGGCATTGGCGCCCTTGAGCTTCACGACGTCGGCCGCGAAGTCGACCTGGCCCGACTCGGTGGAGACGTCGGCCACCACCTTGATGCCGCGCGACTGCATCTCCTTGAGGAAGTTGTCGCGCCCGCCCTTGCCGAAATCGTTGTTCACCCAGACCACCGCGACGTTCTGGGCCTTGAGGCCGTCGCGGATGTAGTTGGCGATCTTCGGCATCGAGAATTGCTGGCCGAAGGAGGTGCGGAACACGAACGGGTTGCCCTTCTGCGTGATCGCGGCCGCCTCGCCGCCGACGATCTCCGGGATCTCGTTGTTCTGCGCCTGCGCCATCGTCACGAGCACGGAGCCCGAGAAGACCGGGCCCAGGATCACGTAGGGCTTGTCGTCCATCACCTTCTGCACCTGCGCGCGGGCGACGCTCGCGTCGCTCTGCGTGTCCAGGTGCTGGACGTTGATCTTCTTGCCGAGGATGCCGCCCTTGGCGTTGATCTCCTCGACGGCAAGGATGATGCCGTCCCGCCAGTTGGTGCCGGAGACGGCGCCCGCGCCCGAGAGCTCGACGACGTTGGGGATGTAGACGGTGTCATCGGCGGCGCGGGCCGCGCCTCCGGTGGCCGCCAGCGTCGCAGCACCGAGCGCGAGGGCGGCGAGACGACGGCGGGTGAGGGGGTGGCGCACAGCGCGCGGCATGGCGAAGTCGGTCATCGGGTCCTCCCTTGTGCGGCCCCGCATCGACTGCGGCGTGCGGGGCTCGTTCGTGCCGCGGCCGCCCGGCTTGGGTCATCGCGGACGCGTGCGGCGAGTATGCCCCAAGGAATGCCCTATCGCGATGACCATTTTCGACGGGAAACCTAACATCAAGTTATGGTCTAGCCGCGCACCTCGGCCTCCATTTCCTCGCGCAGCAGGCGGATGAAGGTCTCGGCCTGCCGGGACAAAGGACGGTCGGCGCGGTAGGCGACCTGCGGCTCGAAGCGCGTGGGCTCGCGAATGCGCAGCACCTCGATGTCAGGCAGGTCTGCGCCGGCGACGACGAAGGGATCGACCACGGCCACGCCGAGCCCGGCGCGCACGAGGCCGATGGTCGTCGTGCCGAAGCGCACGGTCATGGTGAGCTCGAAGGGCAGGCCGAGGCGCACGAACACGTCGGCCGCGAGGCGGCCGTAGGGGTCGTCGGGATGAACGCCGAGCAGCGGGAACCGCGCGATCTCCGCCGCCGAGACCGTGCCCCTGCCGGACAGGGGATGGCCCTTGGGGACGATGCAGCGCAGCTCGCCGCGCGCGAGCGGCTCCACGGTGATGCCGGGATGCACGAAGCCGTAGCTCAGGACCGCGAGCTCGCACTTGCCCAGCAGCAGGTAGTCCTGCGCCTCCTGCACCTTGATCACGTCGAGGTCGATCGCGAGCTCGGGCAGGTGCTCGCGCAGGCGCCCGAGCGCGCGGGGCACCATCACGTTGCCCATGGACGGCACTGTGGCGAGCCGCAGGTCGCTGCCCCCGCCGCGGTCGATGCGCCGGAGCACGAACTGCAGGTCGTCCACGCGGGCATAGACGGCGTTGATCTGTTCGAAGATGTCCTCCGCCGCCTTGGTGGGCACGTAGCGGTTCTTGCTGCGCTCGAAGAGCTTCAGGCGGATCGAACGCTCCGTGTACTTGATCAGGCGGCTGATGCCCGGCGCCGAGACGCCGAGCAGCCGCGCGGCGCCCGCGATGCTGCCCGCGATCATCACCGCGCGCACCACCTCGATCTGGCGCAGCGTGATCACGGGCTTGGCTCCGTGCCGGCCTATTCGGCCGCCGAGGCGTAGCTTTCCACCGGCGGGCAGGAGCAGATCAGGTGGCGGTCGCCATAGGCATTGTCGACGCGGTTGACCGGCGGCCAGTACTTGTCGACGCGGAAGGCGCCTGGCGGGAAGCAGGCGGCCTCGCGGCTATACGGCCGGTTCCAGTCGCCCACGAGGTCCTCCACCGTGTGCGGGGCGCGGCGCAGCGGGTTGTCCTCCTTGTCGAGCCGGCCGGCGGCGATCGCCTCCGCCTCCTCGGCGATGCCCAGCATGCTGTCGATGAAGCGGTCCAGCTCGGCCTTGGGCTCGCTTTCGGTCGGCTCCACCATCAGCGTGCCCGCCACGGGCCAGCTCATGGTGGGCGCGTGGAAGCCGCAGTCGATCAGCCTCTTGGCGACGTCCTCGACGGAGACGCCGGCGCTCTCCTTCAGCACGCGGGTGTCCAGGATGCATTCGTGCGCCACGCGGCCCTGCGGCGAGGCGTAGAGCACGGGATAGGCGCGCGACAGCCGCGAGGCGATGTAGTTGGCGTTGAGGATCGCGACCTTGGTGGCCTGGGTCAGGCCCTCGCCGCCCATGAGCAGGCAATAGGCCCAGGAGATCAGCAGGATCGAGGCGGAGCCATAGGGCGCGGAGGAGACGGCGCCCCTGTCGCGCGCCATGGGGTCGCCCGGCAGGAAGGGCGCGAGGTGCGCCTTCACGCCGATGGGTCCCATGCCCGGCCCGCCGCCCCCATGGGGAATGGCGAAGGTCTTGTGCAGGTTGAGGTGCGACACGTCCGAGCCGATGTCGCCCGGCCGCACGAGGCCGACCAGCGCGTTCATGTTGGCGCCGTCCATGTAGACCTGGCCGCCATGCCGGTGGGTGATGTCGCAGATCTCCCGCACCGTCGTCTCGAACACGCCGTGGGTGGAGGGATAGGTGATCATGCAGGCCGCGAGGTGGGCGGCATGCGCCTCGGCCTTGGCGCGGAAATCGGCCACGTCGATGTCGCCGCTGGCGGTGACGCCGACCACGACCACCTCCATGCCCACCATGTGCGCCGAGGCCGGGTTCGTGCCGTGCGCGGAGGTGGGGATCAGGCAGACGTTTCGGTGACCCTCGCCCCGGCTGCGATGATAGGCCTGGATAGTCAGCAGCCCCGCATACTCGCCCTGCGCGCCGGAATTGGGCTGCATGGAGAAGGCATCGTAGCCGGTGATCTGGCAGAGCTTGCCCTCGAGGTCGGAAATGGCCTCGCGGTAGCCCTCCGTCTGGTGCGCCGGCGCGAAGGGATGGACGTCAGCGAATTCGGGCCAGCTCAGCGCCATCATCTCGGCGGTGGCGTTGAGCTTCATGGTGCAGGAGCCCAGCGGGATCATCGCCCGGTCGAGCGCGAGGTCGCGGTCGGCGAGGCGGCGCATGTAGCGCGTCATCTCCGCCTCGGCCCGGTTCATGTGGAAGACCGGGTGGGTCATGAAGGGGCTGGTGCGCAGCAGCCCCTCGGGCAGCCTGTACTGGTGGGTCGTGTCGTCGTCTGCCCTGTCGCCGCCGAAGGCCCGCCAGATCGCCTCGGTGTGCTCGCGCCGCGTGCGTTCGTCGTAGGAAATGCCGATCCGGTCGTTGCCGATGCGGCGCAGGTTGATGCCCTCCGCCTCGGCGGACTTGAGGATGGCGCCCTGTACCGCGCCGACGCGGATCGTGACCGTGTCGAAGAAGGAAGCGGGCTCCACCGTGTAGCCCAGCGTCTCCAGCCCCTTCACGAGCCGCACCGTCTTGCGATGAATGCGCTCGGCGATGGCCTTGAGGCCGACGGGGCCGTGGAACACGCCGTACATGGAGGCCATGACGGCCAAGAGCGCCTGCGCGGTGCAGATGTTGGAGGTCGCCTTCTCGCGGCGGATGTGCTGCTCGCGGGTCTGCAGGCTCAGCCGGTAGGCGCGGTTGCCGCGCGCGTCGATGGAGACGCCGACGATGCGCCCGGGCATGGAGCGCTTCAGCGCGTCGCGCACCGCCATGTAGGCGGCGTGCGGGCCGCCGAAGCCCATGGGCACGCCGAAGCGCTGGGTGGAGCCCAGCGCGATGTCGGCCCCCATCTCGCCCGGCGGCTTGAGCAGCGCGAGCGCCAGCGGGTCCGCCGCGACGCAGGCGAGCGCGCCCGCTCCATGCAACTCCGCTATGACGCCGGTGAAGTCGTGCACGTGCCCGTAGGTGCCGGGATATTGAAGGATAGCCCCGAACACCCTGGCCGGGTCGAGGTCGGCGAAGGGATCGCCGACGATCACCTCCCAGCTCAGCGGCGCGGCGCGGGTCTGGATCACCGCGATGGTCTGCGGATGGCAATGGTGATCGACGAAGAAGGCCGTTCCTGCGCCCTTGGCCGCGCGCTGGCACAATGCCATGGCCTCGGCCGCCGCGGTGCCCTCGTCGAGCAGCGAGGCGTTGGCCACGTCGAGCCCGGTGAGGTCGGCGATCATGGTCTGGAAGTTCAGGAGCGCTTCGAGGCGGCCCTGGCTGATCTCGGGCTGGTAGGGCGTGTAGGCCGTGTACCAGGCGGGGTTCTCGAAGATGTTGCGCTGGATGACGGGCGGCGTGACCGTGCCGTGGTAGCCCTGCCCGATCAGGCTCGTCATGCGGCGGTTGCGGGAGGCCACGCGGCGCAGGCGCTCCATCACGCCCTGCTCGGAGAGCGCCTTGCCCCAGGCGAGCGGCTTGCGCAGGCGGATGTCCCCGGGGACGATGCCGTCGATCAGCGCGTCCAGGCTCGGCGCCCCCACCGCCCTCAGCATGTCCGCCATCTCGGCCGGCGAAGGCCCGATGTGGCGGCGGTTCGCGAAGTCGTAGGGGGCGTAGGGGGTTTCCTCGTAGCTCATTCTCGTTCTCCGTCAGCGCGGGAGCCTTGTTGCCGCAGCCTCGCCTGTTTTGGATGGCGAGCCAACCCTGGCAGCTCCTCGCAGCGTCCTCATATGCCTCTTCGAGCGGGAGCCCCGCAATTCCAAAAACAGTCGCGTGCCTGCAGCGGAAAAGCCAGCGGGACCACTCCTGGTGCCGTTGGACCCGGTTTATGATGAGGAAAGGCCAGGTCGCACAGCATGGACCTGGCCTTTCGACGGCGCGCCGCTGCTGACCTGCTACTCCGCGGGTACTGTCGCCGCGGCGGCCGCGGCCGGCCGGCGGCCGTCGAGCGCACCCTTGGCGAAGACGGCCAGCGCGGCGAGGCCGGCGGGGATCGCGGCGATGGCGAAGACGCTGGCGAGGTCCCATCCCATGGAGAGCAGCGTGCCCCCCAACATGGAACCCACCACGGAGCCCGTGCGGCCGACCGCGTTGGCCCAGCTGACGCCCGTGGCGCGGCTCGCCGTGGGGTAGAAGATCGCCGCCAGCGCGTTGATGCCGACCTGCGAGCCGCCCGTCCCGACGCCCGCGCCGAACACGGCGGCGACGAGCAGGAGGGGCGTGGCCGTGGCGTGGCCGAGCAGGAGGATGAACCCGGCCGCCAGCGCATAGGAGAGCGACAGCACCACGTGCGGGTTGAAGCGGTCCATCAGGAGGCCGATCACGATCGCCCCGACCGTGCTGCCGACGGGCAGGACCAGCGCGAAGAGCGAGGCGGAGGTGAGCGACTGGCCGGAGGCGGCGAGCAGGGTCGGAAGCCAGCTCGTCAGGAGGTAGAAGACCAGCAGGCTCATGAAGAACGTGACCCAGAGCAGCAGCGTGCCGGCGAGCCGCCCCTCTGCGAAGAGCCGTGCGACGGGGAAGCCGGGCGCGCGGGCGCTCTCGACGAAGCGAGCGTCATCGAGCGGGGCGGCATCGCCGGAGATCCGCGACAGGATGCCCGCGATCCGGCGGTCCTGGCCGCCCTTCAGGACGAGGTAGCCGACCGACTCCGGGAGGAAGAGGACGAGCGCCACGGCGAGCGCGAGCGGCAGCACGCCGCCGAGCGCCAGCACGCCCTGCCAGCCCCAGCCCGTGACGATGCTCGCCGCGGCGAGGCCGCCCAGGGCCGCCCCGATCGTGAAGCCGCAGAACATGCCGGTCACGAGACGCGAGCGGATGCGCTCGGGGCAATACTCGGACGTCAGGGTGATGGCGGCGGGCATGGCGCCGCCGAGGCCGATGCCCGTGACGAAGCGCCACAGCGTCAGCGCCTCCACCGATGTCGCCGTGGCCGAGGCGAGGCTGGCCAGGCCGAAGAACAGGGTGGAACCCACGAGCACGGCCTTGCGGCCGATGCGGTCGGCCAGCGGCCCGAACACGAAGGCGCCCGCCATCAGGCCGAACAGGCCCGCGCCGAAGACGGAGCCGAGCTGGGCGGGCGAGACCTTCCACTGCGCCTTCAGGGCCGGCGCGATGTAGCCGATGGCGGCCGTGTCGAAGCCGTCGACGGCGACGACGAGGAAGCACAGGGCCACCACCACCAACTGGAAGCGCGAGAGTGGCCTCGCATTGATGAAGTCCTGGACGTTCACGGAGAGGGGGGACGACATGGGTCCGGTTCCTTGGGTCGATTGCGCACGGAAACGCCGTGCCGATCCCCGCTCTCGCGGCGGGTTCGGGTGGAAAGGCGGAGGCAAGGCGTGGTGAGGGCGAGGGGCCGCCCGGGACGGCTCAGCGCCGGGCGAATCGCCTGATCTTGTCGGGGTCGAGCGCCAGGCCGAGGCCCGGCCCGTCCGGCAGGTGGACCTCGAAATCGGCGAAGCGCAAAGGCTCCGTGACGAGGTCGTCGACGAGGATCTGCGGCCCGAAATGCTCGACGCCCCAGTCCAGCCGCGGCAGCGTGGCGAAGGCGTGCAGGTGCGCCGCCGCGCCCACCGAGCTCTCCAGCAGGCAGCCGCCATAGTTGGCGATGCCCGCGGCCTCGGCGACGGCCGCAACCTTGCGCAGTCCGAGCAGGCCGCCATGCTTCACGAGCTTGAGGGACACCGCGTCCGCCGCGTTCGCCCTGGCGACGGCGAGCATGTCGTGGGCGTCGAAGACGCATTCGTCGGCGAGGATCGGCGGCACGTCCGCGCGAGTGCGCAGGCGACCCAGGCCCTCGACGTTCCAGGCCGGAAGCGGCTGCTCGACGAGCCGGATCCCCATACCCCGCAGTTCCGGGAGGTGACGGATCGCAGTCGTCTCATCCCACGCCTGGTTGACGTCGACGATGAGCGTTGCGCGGCCCTCGAGCGCCCCCGCGATGCGGCGCAGGCGCGCCACGTCGGCTTCCGGCGCCTGGGCGCCGATCTTCACCTTGAACGTCTTGTGCAGGCGCTGTGCGATCTTGCCCAGCGCCTCCTCGATCTCCTGCGCGGGATCGCCGGAGGCGAGCGTCCAGAGCACGGGAAAGCTGGGCCGGACGGCTCCGCCGAGCAGGGCGTGGGCAGGAAGGCCAAGCGACTTGCCGACGGCGTCGAAGAGCGCTGTCTCCACGGCGGCCTTCGCCGCATTGTTGCGCTTCGCCGCTCCCGCCATCAGCAGCGCGGCCGCCTCGAAGAGGTCGGCGCGGGCGCCCTTCACGGCGGGGGCGAGGTAGGCGTCGATGGTGGCCTTGATGCTCTCGACGCTCTCCTCGCTCCAGCGCGGGCCGCCCAGCGTGGCGGCCTCGCCGATGCCCTCCACGCCGTTCTCCAGGAGCACCTGGACGATGACGTAGTTCTGCGCGGTCACCGAGGTGTTGGAGAGCTTGTGCCGGCGCACCGTGGGGACGTCGACGATGGTGCTGGTGACCGAGCGGATGGCGAGCTCGTCGGCATCGTCCAGCACGGGGGCGCGATCGGGGTTCAGCATGACGGCTCTCGGGAGGAGGTAGGATGAGGTCAGGACAGGGAAGGAGGCCCCGCGGCGGGGAGGGGACGCCGCGGGGCCAGCCGGCGGTCAGGCCGCCTCGGCGTGGGGACGCTCGACGATGGTGTCAGGCAGGGCGTCCGCCTCGCGATGGAGCACGAAGTTGAAGGTGATCTCCGAGAAGGGCTCGTTGAGGCCCTTGGCGTTGATCGCGTCGGCGTCCGTGTGGCGGGCCACCGGCGGGATCAGTTCGTCGCGGGTCGCGAAGGCGAAGTCGTCGTGCAGGTACTCGTCGCCGTCGATGTTGATCTGCGTCGTGAGCTTGCGGTAGTTCGGCGCCGTCACGAAGAAGTGGATGTGCGCGGGCCGGTGGCCGTGGCGGCCGATGGCGTCGAGCAGCTTCTGCGTCGAGCCGTTGGGCGGGCAGGCATAGCCAGCCGGCAGGATGGAGCGGAAGCGGTAGCGGCCCTCGGCGTCGGTCTCGATGCGGCGGCGCAGGTTGTACTGGCTCTGCGACGGATCGAAGAAGGAATAGCCGCCCTTCGTGTTGGCGTGCCACACGTCGACGACGGCGCCCGCGATGGGCTTGCCGGTCTTGTCGGTGACGACGCCCTGCATGAAGAGCACCTCGCCCTGCTCGGGATCCTGGTCGAGGCGCGCCTCGCCCTTGGAGAGCGGCGCGCCGGCGATGTAGAGCGGGCCCTCGATGGTGCGGGGCGTGCCGCCCTCGAGGCCGGCCTTGCGCTCGGCCTCGTCCATGCGCATGTCGAGGAAGGTCTCGATGCCGAGGCCGGGCACCAGCAGGCCCACCTCGTTCGCCTGGCCGAGCTCGGTGAGGTAGGCCATGGCCGACCAGAACTCCGAGGGGCTCACGTCGAACTCCTCGATGACGGAGCAGATGTGCTCGGCCACGCGCTGGACGATGTGCTTCAGCCGCTCGTCGCCCTTGTCGTTGTCGAGGCCGGCGACCTTGACGAGCAGGTCCTTGAACTCGGGACGGCCCAGAAGAGAAGTCGACATGATAGTCCTCCTTGGCTGCGCTTGTTCTGGTCGACGGCGCAGGATGCGTCGGTTGCGGGGTCCGGCCAGAGCCGGGGTTTTTCTCAGCCGAGGTCGCCGCCCGAGACGGGCAAGGTGACGCCGGTGATGTAGGAGGCCTCGTCGGAGGCCAGGAAGAGGATCGCGGCCACCTGCTCGCCGATGGTGCCGTAGCGGTGCATGAGGCTCGACTGCACGGTCTGGTCGACGAGCGTCTGGTACCAGGCGGCCGCCTGGGCCTCGCCGGCCTTCTCGTGCGCGCCGATCGGGATGCCCTCCTGGCGCGGCACGCGGCGCGGCGGCGCCTCGGTGCCACCGGTTGCGACGGCGTTGACCCGGATTCCCTGCTCGGCGACTTCCCAGGCGAGACAGGCGGTGATGGCGTTCACGCCGCCCTTGGCCGCGCCGTAGGGCACGCGGTTGAGGCCGCGCGTGGCGACCGAAGAGACGTTGACGATCGCGCCCGAGCCCTGCGCCAGCATGGCCGGCAGCACTGCGCGTGAGCACCACAGGGTCGGGAAGAGGGAGCGGCGGATCTCCTTCTCGATCTGCGCCTCCTCGTAATGCGCGAAGGGCTTGGCCCAGATCGTGCCGCCCACGTTGTTGACGAGGACGTCGGCCCGTCCGAAGCGCTCGACCGCCGTGCGGACCAGCCGGCTCGCGCCCTCGTAGAGCTCGAAGTCCGTGACGACGGCAGCGGCCCTTCCGCCCCCGGCCACGATCTCGCGGACCACCTCGTGGACGATCTCGGAGCGGTCGCCCACGACGACCTCCGCGCCCTCGCGGGCGAGGCGCAGGGCGACCTCGCGGCCGATGCCCTGGGCCGCGCCGGTGACGAGCGCCACCTTGCCGGCGAAGCGGCCCGGAAAGGCGGGGGGAAGGGCGCGGGCGGAGTTCATGCCGCACCTGCCAGGGGCTGGCTTGGATTGAACTTCTCGGCATGGAAGCTCGCGGGCATCACGCCGCGGGTCGCGAAGGAGCTGCGCACCGCCTCCACCATCGCGGGCGGCCCGCAGAGATAGACGTCGACGTCGCCCTCGTTCAGGTGCCTGTCGGCGACGTAGCCCGTGACATAGCCCTTGCGGGGATAGGCGCTCGCCTCGTCGGCGACACAGGCCTGCCAGGTGAAGCCGGGGATCTTCTGCGCGAACGCATCGAGCGCCTCCGTCCCAACGAGGTCCTCGTCGCGGGTCACGCCGTAGGCGAGGTGGATGGGATGATGCGGGCCGCTGGCCGAGAGCTGCTCCAGCATGGCGAGGAACGGCGCGAGGCCGGTGCCGCCGGCCAGCATCAGGACCGGGCGGACCACGTCGCGCAGGTAGAAGCTGCCATAGGGTCCCGTGAAGCTCACCGCCGCGCCGGGCTTGGCGGACGCGAGCCAGGTGCTCATCATGCCGCCGGGGATCCTGCGGATCAGGAAGCTCACCTCGCGCGCGCCAGGCCGCGAGCTGAACGAGTAGGCGCGGGAGAGGCCGGTGCCGGGCACGTCGATGTTCACGTACTGGCCCGGCAGGAAGGCGATCCCGGCGGGGTCTTCCAGCCGCAGCGTGAGACCGTAGGTGGTGGGCGACAGCGCCGCGACCTCGGCCACCTCCGCCTTGTGGGCGGTCGGGCGCACCTTGCACGCGGTGGAGGCCGCGGCGATCGCGATCACGAGGTCGGAGCGCGGCTTCATCTGGCAGGGCAGGCAGAAGCCCTTCCTGGCCTCATCCTCCGTCAGCGCATCCTCGATGTAGAAGCCGGACTCGAAGGAGCCGGATTCGCAGTAGGCCTTGCAGGTGCCGCAGGCGCCGTCCCGGCAGTCGAGCGGGATGTTGATGCCGGCGCGGTAGGAGGCGTCGGCGACCGTCTCGCCGGGCGGGCAGGACACGAAGCGCGTCACGCCGTCCTCGAAGTTCAAGGCGACCTTGTGGTCCATGGCCGTCGCGCCCCGCTCAGATGTGATAGACGTCGATGACGTGGTGGATGTAGTCGTTCTTCAGGACGACCTTCTTCTTCCTGATCTTGGGCTCCGGGCCCATGTCGATCGTGTAGAAGGACGTGCCGAAATACGTATCCACCGTCTTGTAGCGGTAGCTGAAAGTCACCCAGTTGAAGCGCACCTCGGTGCGCGGGCCGTCCTGGGACAGGATCTCGACATTCGAGATGTTGTGGGAGGTGCGCGGCTCCGGCAGGCTGGTGGCGCTGGAGCGCTCCGTCTTGATCCGGAACACGCGGTCCTCGAGGCCCCCGCGGTGGGGATAGAAGATCAGCGAGATCTCGCGCTGCGGGTTCTGCGTCAGCTGGTCGTCGTCGTCCCAGGCCGGCATCCAGAACTCGGCGTCGGAGGCGTAGCAGGTGAGCCACGCGTCCCACTCCTTGTCGTCGAGATGGCGCGCCTCGCGGAACAGGAACTCCCGCACGCGGTCGATCGAAGTGCTCATGGCAGTCCTCCCAGGGCCGCCGCCGTCCTGCGGCGGGGCGCGGTCGTGTCGTTGTCGTGTGGGTCAGCGGGGAGCTCTCAGGCCCCTTCCTCGGCGTCGAGGGCCTTCTGCATCGTCTCCATCCAGTAGCGGTGCTGGACGGCGAAGAGGCCCTCGTCCTCGGCGCGCTTGCCGCTGAGCAGCGGCTTCAGGCCGATCGCCTCGGCCGCCTCGTCGGCGCCCTCGATCCAGTGCTCCGCACCACGGGAAAGGTCGTTCCACTGGGCGGCGCGGCCGCCATAGCCGATCTGGCAGGAGCGGAACTCCTCGAGGTCGTCCGGCGTCGCCATGCCCGAGGCGTTGAAGAAGTCCTCATACTGGCGGATGCGGTGGGCGCGCGCCTCGTCGCTCTCGCCCTTGGGCGCGATGCAGTAGATCGTGACCTCGGTCTTGTCGACGGCGATGGGCCGGTAGGTCCGGATCTGCGAGGAGAACTGGTCCATCAGGTAGACGTTGGGGTAGAGGCAGAGGTTGCGCGAGCGCTGCACCATCCAGTCGGCCGTGGGCTTGCCGTAGCGGTCGGCGAGTTCCCCGCGGCGCTCCCAGTTGGGACGGTCCTGCGGGTTGGCCCAGTTGGTCCAGAGCAGCAGGTGGCCGTTCTCGAAGGAGTAGAAGCCGCCGCCCTGCTTGGCCCAGCCGCCGGCGTCCATGGCGCGGACGTCGTCGCCCTTCTCGGTGTCCTTGCGGCGGCTCGTGGTGGCCGCGTAGTTCCAGTGCGTGGCGGTGACGTGGTAGCCGTCCGCGCCGTTCTCGGTCTGCAGCTTCCAGTTGCCGTCATAGACGTAGGTCGAGGAGCCGCGCAGCACCTCCAGGCCCTCAGGCGACTGGTCGACGATCATGTCGATGATCTTGGCGGCCTCGCCGAGGTGCTCCTTGAGCGGCTTCACGTCGGGGTTGAGGCTGCCGAAGAGGAAGCCGCGATAGGACTCGAAGCGGGCGACCTTCGTCAGGTCGTGCGAGCCGTCGCGGTTGAAGGTGGCGGGATAGCCCGCGCCGTCGGGGTCCTTCACCTTGAGCAGCTTGCCCGTATTGCCGAAGGTCCAGCCATGGAAGGGGCAGGTATAGGTCGACTTGTTGCCGCGCTTGTGCCGGCACAGCATGGCGCCGCGATGGCTGCAGGCATTGATGAAGGCGTTCAGTTCGCCCTTGCGGTCCCGGGCAATGAAGATGGGCTGCCGGCCCATGGTGGTCGTGAAGTAGTCGTTGTTGTTGGCGACCTGGCTCTCATGGGCGAGGTAGATCCAGTTGCCCTCGAAGATCGTCTTCATCTCGAGCTCGAACAGCTCGGGATCGTTGAAGATGTCGCGGCGGCAGCGGAAATGTCCCTCGCGGGGATCGTCCTGAACGGCGCTCTCGATGGATGCGCGAACCTTGTCCAGCATGGCCCTCTCCTCCTGGGTCGGGGGTGCAGCGGCCTTGCCGGTGCTCGCTCTGCCTCGTGGCCCTCTTTCGGCCGGCCCTTTGCGGCTCGTCCTCGGAGGTCTCGGCAGAGGCATACCCCACGGGTTGGTTTCCTCTTGCCGTCCGTTGTAGGCTTGCAGCCTGCCTTCGGTCCAAGATCGAAGGAGCAAAATGCAATACCCGGGAGGTATGATGGAGCTGCGGCATCTCCGGTACTTCGTGGCCGTGGCGGAGGAGCGCAGCTTCACGCGCGCCGCCGAGCGGCTGCATGTGGCGCAGCCGCCTTTGAGCCGGCAGATCCAGCAGCTGGAGGCGGAACTCGGCGCCACGCTCATCAAGCGCGGCACGCGGCCCTGGAGCCTCACCGACGCCGGCCAGCTGGTCTACGAGCAGGCGGTGCAGACGCTGGAAAAGTTCGACGCCATCCCGCAAGTGCTGAGGCACTTCCAGGAGGCCAAGCGCAGCCGCATCGGCATCGGCTTCGTCGCCTCGACGCTCTACGGCTACCTGCCGGAGGTCATCCGCTCCTATCGCGCGGCTCGGCCGGACGTCGACATGAACCTCCTGGAGCTGACGACCTTCGAGCAGGCGGCGGCGCTGAAGGAGGGGCGCATCGACGTCGGCTTCGGCCGGCTGCCGATGGAGGATCCGGCCCTGCGCCACCAGCTGCTACGCAACGAGCCGATCGTGGTCGCCGTGCCGGTGGGACACAGGCTCTCGACGGGCGACGGTCCGCTCCGGCTCGCCGACCTCGAGGGAGAGACGATCATCGTCTATCCCAAGCAGCCGCGGCCGAGCTATGCCGACCGCGTGCTCGCGCTGTTCCATGCGGCGCGCGTCAAGCCGCAGGGCTTCATGGAGATCAAGGAGCTGCAGGGCGCGCTGGGCCTCGTGGCGGCCGGCATCGGCTGCTGTCCCGTGCCGGCGAGCGTGCAGCGGCTCCGGCGGGACAAGGTGGTCTACCGCCCGCTGGACGAGCCCGACGCCACCTCGCCGGTGATCATGTCGTCGCGCTGGGACGACAAGTCGCCCGAACTGAAGCTGATCCTGAAGCTCATCAAGGACATCTATGTCCGCGAGGGGATCACGTTCGGGAAGTAGAGCGCAGCGGACGCCCACTGCAACACGGCTGTCATCCCGGGCGCACTGCAGCGCGCAGCGTTGCGGTGCTGACCCGGGACCCAGGGCCACGAACTCGATCGTTGTCCTGGGTCCCGGCGCTCGTCTTCGCTGCGGCCGGGATGACGCAAGAGGGGACGGCGGCCCGTTCAGTTCACCAGCGTGGCCTGCGTCGCGTCGCGGAGCTCGGCCTCGCTGACACCCTGCGCCAGTTCGACGAGGGCCAGCCCGCCCGGCACGACGTCGAGCACGCCGAGATTGGTGATGATGCGGTTCACCACGCCCTTGCCGGTCAGCGGCAAGGTGCAGCGAGGCAGCACCTTGCTCTCGCCGGCCTTGCTCGTGTGGTCCATGACGACCACGACGCGCCCCACGCCGGCCACGAGGTCCATGGCGCCGCCCATGCCCTTGACGAGCTTGCCGGGCACCATCCAGTTGGCGAGGTCGCCCTCCTCCGAGACCTCCATGCCGCCCAGGATCGCCATGGCGATCTTGCCCCCGCGGATCATGGCGAAGCTTTGCGCGCTGTCGAAATAGGCGGTCTGCGGCAGCTCGGTGATGGTCTGCTTGCCGGCATTGATCAGGTCGGGGTCCTCCTCGCCTTCCCAGGGGAAGGGGCCCATGCCGAGCATCCCGTTCTCCGACTGCAGGGTCACCTGCACGCCCTCGGGAATGTAGTTCGAAACCAGCGTGGGAATGCCGATTCCGAGGTTGACGTACCAGCCGTCCTGCAGCTCCTGCGCGGCGCGGGCGGCCATCTGGTCGCGGGTCCAGGCCATGTCTCTCTCCCTCGTTCAGGCGGCCATCAGGTCAAGCGGCTCGGCGCACGGTGCGCTGCTCGATCCGCTTCTCGTGCTCGCCCTGGATCAGCCGGTGCACATAGATTCCGGGCAGGTGGATCTCGTCGGGGTCGAGCGCGCCGAGCGGCACGATCTCCTCGACCTCGGCGACGCAGACCTTCCCGCAGCTCGCGGCCGGCGGGTTGAAGTTGCGCGCGGTCTTGCGGAAGACGAGGTTGCCGGACGCATCCGCCTTCCAGGCCTTCACGATCGAGAGGTCGGCCACGATGGCGCGCTCCAGCACGTAGGTCTTGCCGTCGAAGTCCTTGTGCTCCTTGCCTTCCGCGACGACGGTGCCGACGCCGGTCGCCGTGTAGAAGCCGGGGATGCCCGCGCCGCCCGCGCGCATGCGCTCGGCCAGCGTGCCCTGCGGGTTGAACTCGAGCTCGAGCTCGCCAGCGAGATACTGGCGCATGAACTCGGCGTTCTCGCCCACATAGGACGAGATCATCTTGCGGACCTGCCGGCTCTCCAGCAGCACGCCGAGCCCGAAGCCGTCGACGCCAGCATTGTTGGAGGCGACCGTCAGGTCCTTCGTCCCGGCGTCGCGGATCGCCGCGATCAGCAGTTCGGGAATGCCGCAGAGGCCGAAGCCGCCGGCGGCGATGGTCATGCCGTCGAAGAGGAGGCCGTCGAGAGCGGCGGCCGCGCCCGGGAATGTCTTGTCCTTCATGGCTCTTGGTCCGTGCTGTCAGGCCGCGAGGCGCAGGCCGAGGATGTCGCGCGCCTGCCGCCAGGTGGCGACGGGGCGCTGGTGCTTGTCGCAGAGCTCCACCGCCCGCTTCACCAGGGCGGCGTTGGAGGGGGCGAGGCGCTCGCGGTCGAGGCGGACATTGTCCTCCAGCCCCGTGCGGGTGTGGCCGCCCCTGGCGATGCACCACTCGTTGATGCGGATCTGCTCCGGCCCGATGCCCGCCGCGCACCACGTCGCGTCCGGCGCGAGCCGCTTCAGCGTCTCGATATAGAAGTCGAAGATCCGCTCGTCGGCCGGCATGGCGTTCTTCACGCCCATGACGAACTGAACGTAGAGCGGGCCCGCGAGCCGCCCGTCCGCCTGCATGCGCGTGGCCTGCACGATGTGTGAGAGGTCGAAGGCCTCGATCTCCGGCTTCACGCCGTAGAGCTTCATCTCCGAGGCCAGCCAGTCCACGAGGTCCGGAGGGTTCTCGTAGACGCGGTTGGGGAAGTTGTTGGAGCCCACCGACAGCGAGGCCATGTCGGGGCGCAAGGGCAGCATGCCGCCGCGCGCCTTGCCGGCCCCGGAGCGCCCGCCGGTGGAGAGCTGCACGATCATGCCGGGGCAGTGCTTCTCCAGCCCCTCCTTGAGCCGCGCGAAGCGCTCGGGGTCGGAGGTGGGCCTGCCCTCGTCGTCGCGCACGTGGCAATGCGCGATGGAAGCGCCGGCCTCGAAGGCCTCCTGCGTGCTCTCCACCTGCTCGGCGATGCTGATGGGCACCGCCGGGTTGTTCTCCTTGGTCGGCAGCGATCCCGTGATCGCCACGCCAATGATGCAGGGGTTGTCGGGGGAGGTGGTCATGGTCGGTCTTCCGGTGTTCGGGAGATGTCAGGCCGCTTCCCTCGCCGCTGCGGGCATGCGGTCCAGCGCGTCGGCGAAGAAGGCGCGGAAGCCCTCGGGATGCTCGCTCATCGGGAAGTGCCCGAGCTCGTCCATCACGGCCAGCGTCGCGCCGGGAATGGCGGCCGCCGTGCGGGCCGCGTCCTCGGGCGTGCAGGTGAGGTCGTAAGCCCCGACCAGGAGGTGGACAGGCGTGCGGGCCGTGTCGATCTGCCCGAGCCGCGGCACGAGGCTGTCGTCCTTCGTGTAGAAGCTCAGGTCGCCGCGGAACACGCCGGGACCCGACTGCATGAACATCCACAAGGTGTTCCAGCGCTCCGCCTCGGGAGCGTAGGGCGAGATGTTGGCCGAGACGAGCGCCGCGCCCATCTCGCCGCCATGGGCGTCGGGCCGGTGGAACCAGTCGATGTCGTACCAGGCCGGCTGGAAATCGGAGGCCTCGATGGCGATGAAGCCCGAGAAGTGGCGGGCGTGCCGGGCCGCGAGCTGCAGCGCGATCCGCCCGCCCATCGAGCAACCGGCTAACACGGGGCGCTCCAGCCCGAGCGCCGCGACGATCGCAAGCACGGTCTCCATGTAGGCCTCGGTGGTGAGGAGGTATTCCTCCGTCTGGAAACCTTCCGGCGGCAGCGACTTGCCGTGCCAGGGCATGTCGAAGGCGATGAAGCGGTTCGTCGCCGTCAGGCCCTTGTCGTTGAGCACGTGCCGCCACTGGCGCGTGTCGGCGCCTGCGGTATGAAGGCAGAGCACCGGCCGGCCCTGGCCGGCCTCCTCGAAGTAGATGCGCTGGGCGCGCCCGCCCGCCTTGATCGTCACGTAGCGCCCGACGATGGGCTCGACCGCGGTGCTCATGCCGGTGCTCCCGCGCGGGCCAGCGCCATGAATTCCTTGAAGAAGCGGAGGTTCTTGACGAGCGCGAGGATGTCGCCGTCGATGCGCCCGCGGCCGATCTTCACCAGCCCGAAGATGTCGTGGAAGCCCGGTCTCGGCCGCGCCTCCCAGAAGGCCGCGAGCGCCGCAGCGTCCGTGCGCAGCGCGAAGCGCCAGGGCGTCCTGCGGCTCGGTCCCGGCGTGACGGAGACGAGCCTGCCCTTCTCGAAGGCGAGATAGACCTCCTCGCCGTCGACCTCGATCAGCACGGTCTCCGAGAACAGCCGGCCGAGGCGCAGCAGGTGCGGCCTGTCGTCGAGCTCCCGCTGCATGGCCTGGAACCTGTCCAGCATCGCGTTTCCCCCTGGGAGGGGCCCTTCGGCCCCGTGTTCATGGCCCGGGAGGGTGGCGTCGAGGGGCTGCCGGCGCAATGCCGTGGCGGGTATGTCTGCATACCCGGCGGGCATGCGGGGGCGCTGCCTGCCCGCGCGTCACTTCGTCTCGAAGTCGAAGCTCAGGCCGAGCGAGAGGCCGTCGCTTGCCCCGTGCTTGAGAACATTCCCGGGGCTCTCCTCCGCGCCGCGCGGCACGATGGCGGTCCGCTTGGTCGCGACGTTGTCCGGCCCTCCCGGGCCGGCCTGGTCACGAGGCCCGAGCCGGCCGGTGAGGCTGAGCCCGTCGGACAGTTCCAGGCTGTTGTCGTCGTCGGGGGCGGCGGGGACCTTGCGCGGCAGGGGAACCTCGGTGGACCGGCGCTGCCCCGATGCGGCCATGCCGGGCGCGCGCACGCCGCTCGGGCAGGCCCTCTTCGGCGGCTTGTCCCCCTTGCGCGCGAGGACGCCGCCCGGCACGCAAGGCTGCGCGGCAGGCCCTGCCAGCGCCGGCGCAAGCGTCACGAGGCAGAGCAGCATGCTCCCGAAGACAAGGCCTCCACGCGGGGTCATGGCGCACGGTTCCATGTTTCGGTTCGGCCGAGCAGGCTCACACCCTTGTAGGCGCGCACCTCCAGCTGGCGGCCATCGGCCGAGATCCGGGCCTGCATGGAGTATTCGCTGCCGGTGTCGGGATCGAGCAGCCTTCCCTGCTCGTAGGCCCCTTTCACCGGACGCAGGCCGCTCACGATGCGCAGGCCGACGAGGGGCGCGTTGTGGAGCGGGCCCGTGCAGGCCTCGCAGACGGGGTTGGCTGGCTCGCCGTCCCCGGGGAACACCTTGACGATGCGTCCCTCGATCCCGCCGCCGGCGGGGCCGAGCGCGATCAGCGCGTCCACCCGTCCGTCCTCGTCCCGATGCTCCCATGTCCCGGCGATGGGATCGGCCGCCTGCGCGCCGAGGGGCGCGAGGCCGAGGCCTGCGAGGCAGAGCGCCCGGAGGACACCACGCAGGAGACGAACGCGCTTCATGGCTCCGCTCCGGCCACGGCCTTCGTCACGCTGATGCCGAGCTTCTTCACCCTGTGCCAGAGGCTGCGCTCGTTGATCCCGAGCAGCGCCGCGGCGCGGACCTGCACGCCGTCCGTCTGGCGCAGGGCCGCCAGGATCAGCCGCCGTTCCAGGCGGTCGCATTCAGCGTCGAGGTCGAGCGGAAGCGCCGGGATCTCGCTGCCCTCGGTGCGGGCGGCGGGCTGCGTGTAGATCGGCAGGTCGGCGGCCTCGATGACGGGTCCGCGCGCGGACAGCACGGACCGCTCGACGCAGTTCTGCAGTTCCCGGATGTTGCCGGGCCAGGCATAGGACGTGAGCGCCCGCACGGCCTCCGGCGAGAAGCGCACGCCGCGCTTGCCCACGGCGGGACCGAACTCCGCGAGGAACTTGTCCAGGAGCAGGGGGATGTCCTCCCGCCGCTCGCGCAACGGAGGCAGCGGGATGGGGAAGACCGCGAGCCTGTAATAGAGATCGCCCCGGAACTGGCCGTCCGCCACCATCTTCGAGAGGTCGCGGTTGGTGGCGGCGATGATGCGCACGTCCGTCGTCCGGCTCTGGCTCGCGCCGACCGGTTCGAAGGAGCGCTCCTGCAGCACGCGCAGGATCTTGGCCTGCAGCGGCAGCGGCATGTCGCCGATCTCGTCGAGGAAGAGGGTGCCGCGGTCGGCCTGCGCGAAGCGTCCGGTCCGGCTCGTCAGCGCGCCGGTGAAGCTTCCCTTCACGTGGCCGAAGAACTCGCTCTCCAGCAGGGCCTCGGGAACAGCCGCGCAGTTCACCGCCACGAAGGGGCCGGAGCTGCGGGGGCTGTTGAAATGGATGGCGCGCGCCACGACCTCCTTGCCCGTGCCGCTCTCGCCGGTGAGGAGCACGGTGGTCTTCGAGGCGCAGACCTCGGTGATGCCTCGCAGCACCTGCTGGAAGGAGGGCGCGACGCCGATCAGCGTGTCGAAGCGGTGGCGGCCCTGCAATTCCTCCCGCAGGCGGGCATTGTCGCGCAGCGCGTCCTGCAGGCGGAGCGCGTTGGAGAGCGTGGCCGTGAGGTCATCGAGCTCGATCGGCTTGTCGATATAGTCGAACGCCCCTTCCTTGATGACCGCCACGGCGTCGCGGACGCTGCTATAGGCGGTCATGATCACGAGCGGCACCGTGTGCCCACGCCGCGTCATCTCCGCGAGCAGCTCGCGCCCGCCCATGCCGGGCATGCGCAGGTCGCAGAGCACGAGGTCTATGGAATCGCGGTCGAGGATGTCGAGCGCCTCGCGCCCCCCGGCCGCAACGCGCGCCTCGTAGCCCATCTGCTCCAGCATGCCCGCGAGCACGTCGAGCAGCTTCACCTCGTCGTCGACGACCAGAATCGTGTGGCTCATGCGACGGGATCCTCGACCTGCTGGCGTTGCGGGAACACGAGCTCGAACACGGCGCCGCGCCCGTCCCCCTTGTAGTCCACCCGCCCGCCATGCGCCTCCATCACGGCGAAGACCTTGGCGAGGCCGAGGCCCGTGCCATGCGGCTTCGACGTCACGAAGGGGACGAACAGCTTGGGCAGGACCTCCTCGGGAACGCCCGGTCCGGTGTCGGCGACGACCAGCACAACGTCCTCGCCTCGCCGCGCCAGGGCGAGGCGAAGCGCGCCGCCGCGGGGCACGGCGTCGAGCGCATTGAGGACGAGGTTGAGCACGGCGTCGTAGACCTGGCCCGGATCACCCTCGATCTCCGCGCCGAGCGTGCGCTCGGAGAAGGTGAGGTCGATGCCGCGCTTCTCCGCCTCCTGGCTGGTGAAGTCGATCACGCGCTCCACCACCTCCGCCAGGCGGATCGGCAGGAAGACCTGCGGCGGCCGCGCGAAGGCGAGGAAGTCCCGGATCAGGCTGTCGATGCGCCGCACCTCCTCGGCGACGTAGCCGAGCCGGCGGGCATCCGCCTCGTCCAGCTTCGAGGATCGCTGCAGGAGCTCGGCCGTCGTCTTGATGATCCCCAGGGGGTTGCGGATCTCGTGGGCCAGGCCCGCGGCGACCTCGCCCAGCGTGGAAAGGCGCTCCTGGCGCCGCAGCCGCGCCTCGACGCCCCGCAGGCGCTCCAGGTCGCCGGCCATGGCGTTGTAGGCGACGGCGAGGTCGGCCACCTCGTCGCCCCCCGCGACGCTGACGCGGTGCGAGAAGTCGCCGGCGGCGACGGCGCGCACGCCCTTGACCAGCCGCAGCAGAGGACGCGTCAACTGGCGGGACATGATGACGCCGCCGAGGATGGCCAGGGCTGAGCCGACGAGAAAGATCACCACGAAGATGTTCGTGCGGTTGAGCCAGCCGGCGAGGCCCTCGTCGTTGCGCAGCCCGCTGAAGATGACTGCGATCAGCCGGCCGTTGCTGTCCTGCAATGGCGAGTAGACGCCGAGATAGCGCCCGCCTTCCACGCCCCGCCGGAACACGTAGGGCTCGCCGGCCGCGAGCTCGTCGGCGATCGCGGCCTGGAGGAGCCGGCCCGGCTGCGGGTCGCCGTTCGAGGAGTAGAACTCCCTGAGCGCGTCGCCCTGCCGGTAGTAGAGCCGCATTTCGAAGGACTTCAGGGCATTGATGTTGCTGATGTAGTTCTGGTCGATGAAGAGCCCCAGGAGCACCTGGTAGGTCGCGCCGTCGCGCCTGAAGCTGCGCGCGGCGCCTGCCATCAGCATGGGCTCACCGTCGACCTTCACGCGGTAAAGCGAGGCCTGCCCTCCGATGGGCGCGCTGGTGAGTTCGTCGACCGGGCGCGAGGTGAAGATCATCTTGTTGGTGGCGTCGTAGACGACGAGGAGATCGTAGCCCAGCGCGTCCATCAGCTTCTGCGCGGAGTCCGGCAACGGCCCCGCTGGGTTGGCGATCACCCGGTCGAGCGTGCCGTCCTCGATCAGGTTGTCGACGATCCCCAGCGCCTCGCGCCGCTCGTCCAGCAGGTTGCCGAAGAAGAAGCGCGACGTCTCGAAGAGCCAGACCCTGAGGTTGTTCTCGAAGGTCCGCGCAACGATCTCCGTCGCGATCTCCGTCGCCACCAGCATCGGCACGACGCTCACCAGCATGAAGGCGAGGATCAGCTTGACCCGGATCGAACTGAAGCGCCCGCGGCTCATGGCTCGTCCTCCCCGCCAATGACGACGACGCCGACCACGATGAGCCCGATGCCGCACCAGCGCAAAGGCGTGATCGTCTCGCCGAAGGCGATCAGCGAGGCGGCGGCGACGGCGACGTAGACGACAGCTGTCAGGGGGAATCCGCGGCTGAGCGGGAGCCTGTCGAGGATCGTCATCCACGCCGCGAAGGAGCCGAGATAGGCGAGGGCGCCGACCCAGACCCAGGGCTCGACGACGGCCGCGGCGAGCCAGTCTCCGGCCGCGAGGCCGTCGCCGAGGCGGTCGGCCGCGATCTTCAGGGCGACCTGGGCCAGCGTCTCGAACGTGACGAGGGCCGCCCAGCCGGCGGCCGCGGCGAGCGCCCGCCTGGGCGAGAGTGCGGCGGCCGAGGTCATGCGGCGTCTCCGACCAGCCTGGCGATCTCGGGGTCGAACCTGTCGAGCCGTACGAGCCGCGCGACGCCACGCAGCAACAGGTTCACGGCCGAATTGCGGTGGCGGAAGTACATCCAGTTGGGCGAGAGCCGGCAGCCGAGCCTGACCTTCGGGCCGTAGAATGCCTGCCCGCTCTGGTAGACCGGCACGCCCCGTGCGGCGCAGGCTTCCACGTTGGTCATCCAGCTCACGAAATAGAGGTTGAGATCGCGGGAGACTGCGTAGTCCATGCCGATATACTTGTCGACGAGGCGCTCCGGCGTCTCGATCACGAAGTTGAACGCGACGAGGCGGTCGCCCTGCCAATAGAGCACGGCCTTGGCGTTGGGCATCCAGCGCAGGACGGCGGCGAAATAGGCGGCCGGCAGATGCTCGAAGGTGAGCTCGCTGCGCGCGACCGTCTGGTCGTAGAGCGCGCCGACCTCCTCGACGAGGTCGTCGATCCTCTCGCGCACCTCGATGCGCAGGGCGTCGCGGCTCCGCAGCTTGCGCTTCATGTCCTTGCGCGTGGCCCGACTGAGCGTCTTCCAGTAGGCGTCGAAGCCGCCGTCGGGCATCTCGAGAAGACCCGTCGGCAGCGCCGGCAGCCTCGTATAGCCGCGTGGTCCCAGCACCTCGTCCCAGAGATGCCGGTCGCGGTCGGTGGCGTCCTTGATCCCCCGCAAGGCGCAGCCCTCGTCCTGCGCCATGGCCTCGAAGGCGTCCAGGAGCGCGGCGAGAAGAGCGGGCTTCTCGCTCGGCGGAAGGCCCGGCGCGAAGCCGAGATGGCAGCCCTCGGCGACAGGCGAGCCCAGGCACACGAGGCGCAAGGTCATCAGGGTCGGCAGCAGCCGCGCCAGCTGGTCGGTCACGCGCCGCAAGGGCCCCTGCGCCGTCGTATCCAGACGATAGTCCGTCACGAAAGCCGGCGCGGCCGCGACGATCTCTCCCGCCTGCTCCAGCAGGACGTAGCGCCAGGAAAAGCCCGGTGGCCCGGCTTCTTCCACGGCGCGGTAGAAGGCCCAGCCCTCGGGGTCGCCGGGGAACAGCCGGTCCCAGGCGTCGGGGGCGATCTCGGCGAGGCTGTGCGCCACGCGGGCCGAGACCGAGGCGAGGGCAGGGCGGCGCGCGGTCGGGGCTTCGAGTCCGGCGGGAAGGCTAGACGCTGAGGCAGACAAGGGCCACTCCCGCGGTGATGATGGCTGCGCCCGCCCAGCGCCGCGGCGTCACCCTTTCCCGCAGCACGAGGCGGCTCGCCAGGAGCACGCCGACATAGGCGAGGGCGGCGGCGGGGTAGGCGACGCTGAGGTCGGCCTGGGACAGCACGGCGAGCCAGAGGACGAGTTCGAGCGCGTAGGCGGCCATGCCGGCCAGCGTCGGCGGGCTCGCCAGGATGCGCCGCCAGAGCGGGCCGGACAAAGAGGCATTCAGCCCGATCTTGAAGGCGACCTGGCCGGCGACGTCGAGCAGGACGGTGACGGCGAAGATGGCGACGAGAGGTGCGGTCACAGCACGGTCTCCAGCAGGTCGAGCAGGCGGCCATTCGTGCGGGCATTCACCGAAAGGTCGGCCGGGGCCTCGCGGGGCTGATCCATCCTCGCCTCGAACCACTTCATGGGGTGGCGGTGGCCGGCCGGCGAGAAGTCGCCGCACAGGTCGACGCCGAGGATCCGGTGCGCTCCGGCGATGGCCTCGACGAGCGCCGTCAGCCAAGCCAGCGGCATGGCGCCCTGGTCCCAGTTGGTCGCGGCCTCGCCGGGGGCCAGCACGTCCTTGTCGATGCTGATCCAGACGTCTTTCGTGGGAATGCCGGCCAGGATGTCCGCGCAGGCTTCCTCGGCGTCACGGTCCTCGAGGTTGGACCAGCGCAGCTGGCCATCAGCGACCTCGTGGCCCGGCACGGGGTCCGCCGCCCCGCGCAGGCGCGTCGGCGGACGGCGCCAGGGATGCATCGTGAGGCGGCCGGACCGCAGCGCCTTCAGGTTGATGCCGGCCCGGTCGGGACGGGCAAGGTCGTCGCTGCAGCAGCCGATCGTGATGACGCGGCGCAGCGCGGGCATCTCAAGCGCCGCGTTGATCCAGGATCCGCAATGGCGCTCGGGGAAGGTCCAGGCCCAGTCCGGGTGGTTGTCGAAATGCACGAGCGTGAAGGGCGTCTCGACGCGCGCAACGAGCGCAGCCGTGAGGTGGTGGTAGTCGCCCGAGCCGAGCATCGTGACTTCGCCCTCGCGCCACGAAGGCAGGTCTGCCCCGAAGCGCCGGAACGCGCCCGTCCAGGCCCAGAGCCGGAGCGCGGCGCCGAGGTCCCTGTAGTCGTCGATGTCGGCGGAGCCGCCCGCCAGCCGGGTGGCCACCGGCTCCTGCGCGACGACGCTTCCATCGAGATCGATCACGCGGAGGCGCATGAGGCAACCTCCCTCTCGCTCCACGCGGCCACGGCCTCGATCACGTCGGCGAAGCTGCGGAACGCGCGGTGGGGCAGGCCCTCGTCGCGGCAGGCCTGCAGGAGCCTCGACGGCCCCTCGTCGGTGTCGCGCGCCATCACGAGGTCGGCGCGGCGGGCCACGCAGAGGTCCGAGCGCCCGTCTCCGATGACGATCGTGCGCCAGCGCTGCGGCGGCAGGGAGAGGCATTTGCAATGGGCCTGCCAGCCGTGGCAGGCCGCTGCGCCGAAGGGCGCCTCGAGCGACCATTGCCCGTCCGACCCGCGCACGAGCCGGTTGGCCCGGACCTCGACATCGTCCGCGGGAGCCCCGAGCAGGCGGGCAATGGCCTGCTCGTACCCGTCGCTGACGACGAGCAGGTGGTGGCCCGCGCGGGAGCAGAACTCCGCGAAGCGGCCGAAGTGGGGGTCGATGGCGAGGCCGTCGAGCACCCGGTGCACGTCCTCCCAGCCGCCCCGCAGCAGGCGGGCCTGCCGCATCATGCAGGTGCGCGAGTCGATCTGGCCCGCGGCCCAGTCCTGCTCCACCTCGAGCCATTCCGGGCTTGCCAGCGCCTCGAGGAGCGCATCGGTGGTGTCGACGGGCGAGATGGTCCCGTCGAAGTCGCAGAGGATCCGCAGACGCCGTGCAGGCGGCGCGGACGCGAGGTGTTGTTGGTCCTTCATGGAGCGGTGCACCGCAACCCGTGTGCCAGCACGGCTCCTCCAGAAAACGCAGTTGAATCAGGCGGGTGCGGCGTGACCGGCGTGCGGGTGGCCGACAGCAAGCTCCAAAATTTGGAGCTTGCTGCAATTTGGCGTCAGAGCCTCGTGCGGAGCTCGTCGATCACGTCCTGCGCCGCATCGAGCGTGGCCTCCACGTCGGCGTCCGTATGGGCTGCCGACACGAAGAGGTTTTCGTAGGCGCCGGGATGGAACAGCACGCCGCGGGCGAGCATGCACTGCCACCAGCGCGCGAAGAGCGCCTGGTCGGCGTACCGCTCGGCGTCGCGGTAGCAGTGGATCGGCCGGTCCGTGAACCAGACCTGCATCAGCGCGCCGATGCCGACGACGCGAGCCGGGATGGCGGCACGGTCGAACAGGGCCTGCAGACCGACGCGAAGGCGGTCCGACACGCGGTCGAGCGCGGGATGGAAGCCGGGCTCGGCCATGATGTCGAGTGTCGCGTTGGCGGCCGCCACCGCGATCCCGTTCGCCGTGTAGGTGCCTGCCATGGACACCTTGCCGCTGGCCACGAGCGACATGATCTCGGCACGCCCGCCCATGGCCGCGACGGGGAAGCCGCCGCCCAGGCCCTTGGCGAAGACACTGAGGTCGGGCGCCACGCCCAGGCGCGCCTGCGCGCCGCCGAGCGCCAGCCTGAAGCCGGTGATGACCTCGTCGAAGATGAGCAGGATGCCCGCCTCCCGCGTCATCCGGCGCATCGCCTCGAGATAGCCCGGGCGGGGCAGGATGCAGCCGGTGTTGCACATCACGGGCTCGGTCAGCACCGCCGCGATCTCGTGCCCGTGCTCCGCGATGGCCTCGGCGAGGGCCTCCTCGTCGTTCCAGGGGAGGATGATGAGGTTCTCCTCCACGCCCTTGGGCAGGCCGGGTCCCTGGGCGACCGGGCGCGGCCGGCGGTCGGGGCCGGCGGCGGCGATGTCGGGGTGCTTGCTCCAGTACACGGCGTCGGAGAAGCCGTGATACATGCCCTCGAACCGCACGATCCTGAGCCGGCCGGTGAAGGCGCGCGCCAGCCGCGTGGCGTAGAGCACCGCTTCTGTCCCCGTGTTGCACAGGCGGACCTGTTCGACGGACGGCACGGCCCGCACGATCTTCTCGGCCAGGATGGCCTCGTCGGCCGTCGGCAGCGCGAAGACCGTGCCGCGCTCCTCGATGAAGGAGACGACGGCCTGCGTCACGGCAGGCGGGCGGTGTCCCAGGATCATCGGCCCGAGCCCCAGCAGGTAGTCGGTGTAGAGGTTGCCGTCGACGTCCTCGATCTGCGATCCCGTGCCCTTCGACACGAAGAGGGGATAGGGCTCCCAGCCCGACCACGTCGCGCGCGCCGTGCTGTTCACCCCTCCGGGGATCACGGCGCGCGCGGCGTCGAAGAGGGCGCCGCTGGCGCGGGTGCGGGAGGACGTGACGGTCATGAAGTTCATGGGGTGCTCGCAAAAGGGCCGCGGATCGGTGTGTCGGACAGTCGGTCATGCTCCGGACGGAGGGAGCGGAAGGTCGGCTTCAACGAGCGTGCCAATGACGGCTTCCGGCTAACCCTTTCCCGCCAAATGCTTTTTCTGATCGTCCCGCGGCAGGACTCCCTCCAAGCCGCCGTGGAAGCTGCAATTCATGGAGGTCGCCCTCCCAAAGGCGAGGCCTCCATTTCGAGGGGACGCGACCCGCAGGCTTTAGAGCCTCCTCCACAATTTGTCGGTTCCCCCCGCAGCCTCGTGCAAACTCATTCCTTACGAATCAAGCACTTGGGCGGGAGGAGCGGTGTGGCACCGTGCTTGCTGACGTCCTGGCACCGGTTTCCAGGGCGCAGGTGTGGCATGAAGGACAAGAGTTTTCGGATGGGCAGCGGACCGACGGCCGTCCTGCTGATCCACGGCCTGACGGGGACCCCGACCGAGATGCGCTGGCTCGGCAAGCAACTCGCGGCTGCGGGCTACAGCGTCTATGGCGTCCAGCTCGCGGGCCATTGCGGCACCGAGCGCGACCTCGTCGCGACTCACTGGACGGACTGGCAGGCCAGCGTCTTCCGGGCCTTGGACAACATCCGCCAGAGGCACCGCCAGGTCTTCGTCGGCGGCCTCTCCGGGGGCGCATTGCTGGCCTTGCGCGCCGCTGCCGAGCGTCCGCTGCAGGTCGCGGGACTGATGCTGTTCTCGACCACCCTGGTCTCGGACGGCTGGTCCATGCCGCGCAGCCGCGCCCTGCTTCGGCCTTGGCTGGCCCTCGGCCTCTGGCGCTTCTGGCGCTTTGCGGAGCAGTTCCCCTATGGCGTGAAGGACGAGAGGACGCGCGAGCGCGTCGCCGCGGCCCTGCATGCCGGCGACAGCGCAGAGGCGGGCAACCCCTCGACGCCCGGCGCCATCGTCCGGCAACTGCATTTCCTGTCCAAGGCCGTCCGGCGCGACCTCCGGAAGATCGCCTGCCCGACCCTTGTCGTGCACGCCGAGGAGGACGACGTCTCCTCACGCCGCAATGCCGACTATGTCGCGTCCCGCCTGCGTGGCGACGTGCGGAAGGTCATCCTGCGCGACAGCTACCACCTCATCCTGCTCGACCGCGAACGCAACAGGGTCGCCCGGGAAAGCCTCTCCTTCCTGACCGACCTCGAAGCGGAGGCGCCGCGGCCCGCGCTGCGCCTCGTGGGGAGCCACTGAAAGGCCGCCCGCGCGGGAGGCGTCCAGCGGACGGCCCGCGCGCGGCGCCTCACTCGGAGATGGTCGCCTCCGGCACCGCCTCGAAGGCCTCGGCATGGAGCAGGCTCGTGCTGCCTTTCGCCTTCGTCCCCGGCATGATCTCGAAGCGCGGGTCGAAGTCGACCATGGTCGCGGCGAGCCTGGCGAGGATGGTGACGTCGCCCTGCACCTTCGCCGTGCCGTCCTTGATCTGCGCGTCGAGCGGCTTCTCGCCGGCCATGGTCTTCTCGAGGTCGGTCCGGTTGATCGTCAGTGTCAGGTCGGGCTTGGCGGCGAGGAAGCCCGGCAGGTTGGTGAGCGTCGCGTTCTCCAGCTCGATCACGAACTTCTCGCCATTGTCGGGCGTGATGAGGTTGATGGTGAAGCGGAGCCCCTCGGCCTTGCGGCTGTCCATGCGGATGCCGAGGAAGGTGAGGAACAGCTCCGTCGGCATGGCCCGCACGACGTCGGGGCTGCTGGACTTCGCCGTCTGGCCCTGCGGGATGCCCGAGCGAAGCTCGTAGGCGCCGGCGAGGTAGCTGTTGCGCAGGCCCGGGTTCTCCTGCTGGTAGCCGATCTGCTCGAAGATGTCGGCCAGCAGCTCCTTCGCCGCGCGGTTCTGCGGCTCGGCGAGGACGAGCTTGTTGACGATCTCCTGCGCGAGCAGGTACTCGCCGGCCTCGTGCAGCTGCCGGCCCCTGGCCAGGATCTTCTCGGAGCCCCCCATCATCTCGACATAGAGCGGCGCGGAGTCTGACGGCGACAGCGGGATCAGCGTCGCGGGATTGCAGTCCCAGAAACCCAGGTACCGCTGCACCACGCCGCGGCTGTTGTGCTCCGGCGAGCCGTGGTAGCCGCGGCAGTACCACTTCTCCTGGAGGCTCTTGGGCACCTCGTAGACGTTGTGGATCTCGTTGATCGTGACGCCCTGGTTCGCCAGGTGCAGCACCTGGTTGTTCATGTTGGCGTAGAGATCGCGCTGCGCTCTCAGGACCTCCTGGATGCGCTCGTTGCCCCAGCGAGGCCAGTGATGGGAGGCGAACATCACCTCCGCCTCCTGCCCGAAGCGGTAGAGCGCCTCGGCGATGTAGCGCGACCAGTTGAGGGGATCGCGCACCTGAGCGCCGCGCAAGGTGTAGATGTTGTGCAAGGTGGCCGTGACGTTCTCGGCCATCCACAGCGCCTTCATCTCGGGAATGTAGGTGTTCATCTCCCGCGGCGCCTCGGTATTGGGCGTGTTCTGGAAGATCATCCTCACGCCGTCGACTTCGAACTCCTCGATCGGCTTTTCGACGAGGCGAGTCGGCGCGATCAGGCCCACGCTGCCGGCCGACACGCGGACGCCGAGGCCCTGGCCGACGAAGCCGTGCGGCGCCACGGTGAGCAGCAGGCCGTACTGGTAGAAGAGCCGGCGGTTCATGGCGTTGCCGGCGAAGACGTTCTCGGCCACCGTGAAGTCCATGAAGTCGATGGGCGCGATGACCGGGACCTTGCCCGAGCGCACGTCCTCATCCTTCACGATCCCGCGCACGCCACCCCAGTGGTCGCCGTGCGTGTGCGAGTAGATGACGGCCGAGACCGGCAGGCCCTGGCCGACATGTTTCTGAAAGAGGTCCCAGCCGGCCTTCGCCGTCTCCGCGCTGACGAGGGGATCGAAGACGATCCAGCCGGTCTTGCCGCGCACGAAGGTGATGTTGGAGAGGTCGAAGCCGCGCACCTGGTAGATGCCGGGCTTCACCTCGTAGAGCCCGTAATTGTTGTTGAGCTGGGAGATGCGCACCAGCGAGGGGTGGATGCTGTCGAACGTGTCCTGCCGGTCGAGGAACTGGAACTGCTCCATGTCCCAGACGACATGGCCGTCCGCGGCCTTGATCTTCATCTCCGGCATGGGGGCGATCAGCCCCCGCTTCTGCTCCTCGAAGTCACGGCGGTCCGAGAAGGGAAGCTCCGTGCGCGCCTTCTCCAGGATCGCGCGCGTATGCTTCGAGGGCGCCTTCCCCCGGGGATGGAAATGGCCGGCGAGCGGAGCCTCCTGCGCCTGCGCGGGGCTCTCGTCGAGCGTCAGGGACCCGGCCACCGCGAAGGCGGCCCCGAGGGCCGGAATGCTCTGGACGAAGTCGCGCCTGGTGGTCATGTCGTCTCTCCCTGCTCGGCGATGGGCTGAAGCACGCAACCTCCGCAATCACCGGAGAAACTGCGTTGATCAAGCTCATCGCAATCAGCGGGGAGGGACGGCGAAGGTCAAGCCGCCCCGCGTCCGGGAGTTGGCGCAGCGTCCCGGATGAGCCGGGATGGAGTCCTCGCGTTCCGGCGGGCGAGGGCGAGCGGTACGGCGTCCGGCGCGCCAACCTGTGTGTCGGGGGAGCCCGGTCGACCGGCTCCCGACGCTCCCGGCTCAAGCCGCCGGGAAGCGCCCCTCGAAGACGAAGGAGGAGAGCGGGCGGCGGGTGCTCGGCGTCTCGCGCGCCTGCAGCGATTCGGGCAGCCGCTCCACGTTGCCGTGCCGCCCAATCGCGATCGCGGCCTCCACCCGGTAGTCGTCGGGGATGTGCAGCACCTTCTTCGCCTTGTCCCAGTCGAAGCCCGTCATGCCGTGGGCCACCCAGCCGAGGCTGGCGGCCTGCAGTGCCAGATGGGCCCAGGCGGCGCCGGCGTCGAAGGAATGCGAGTGCGAGGGCTTCGGCTCGCCGCCCGGCGCGGGATCGGTGGTGGTCTTGGATGCGACGACGACGAGGGCGGCGGCGCGGTGCGCCCAGCCCTGATTGAAGGGCACGAGCGTGTCGAGGATCGCGTCCCAGCCCGGCCCGCCGCGGCGCGCATAGATGAAGCGCCAGGGCTGCAGGTTGGAGGCCGAGGGCGCCCAGCGCGCCGCCTCGAAGAGCTGGTGCAGCACCGCCTCCGGGATTTCCTCGTCGGTGAAGCCCCGCGGCGACCAGCGCTGCACGAAGAGCGGATCGACGGGGTGATCGGGAACACGGGCGGGAAGGGTGTCCATGGGAACTCCGGAATCGGCGATGTGGCTCACCAGGACAAATGGCGCGCGGGCTCGCCGCTGAAAACCCTCTGCAGCCTGCGGCTCCGCAAGACCGCGTTCGCGAAGCCGCAAGCTCGGCCCGGACAGCCAAGGGGGAGGCCGGTCATCCCGCGCCGAGGCAAGGTCGTCCGGCGCGCTCACTTGATCAGCGCGACGACGTCCTTGAAGCGCGGATGCTCGGCGCTGCCCAGCCACTCGAACACCACCATCTCCGTCGTCACGATCTCCGCGCCATGCCCCGCCATGCGGGAGAGGCCCGCCTCCTTGTCCTCGGCCCGGCGCGAGCCGACGGCGTCACGCACGACGAAGACCTCCCGGGCGGCCGCACGCAGGTCGAGCACGGTCTGCAGAACGCAGACATGCGCCTCGCAACCCGTCACGATCACATGCGCATCGCCGGGAAGGGACTCCACGAAGCCCGGCACGCCGCAGGCGCTGAAGGCCATCTTCGGCACGACCCGGTCCGCTTCGACCGGCAGATCCTCGACCGTGGGGCCGAGGCCCTTCGGATACTGCTCCGTGAACAGGCGGGACACGTCCAGCAGGCGCGCCGCCCGGAGCAGCCGGCTCGCATTCACCGTCATGGCCGCGCCGCCCTCGATGGCGGGCACCAGGCGAACCTGGAGATCGATGGAAAGCAGGAGCGAACGCGTGCGGTCGATGGTCGGCATGGGTCACCTCTGCCCGGAGATGCCCTGCCGGGTCCTCTCGGTCAACCGGGCCTTGGCCGGCTCTGTACGATAGGGAACTCTTCTGCTCCGGCCGCGTTGCAATGCAAAGCCGAGGACTCCGCCCGACATCCAGCGGGCCGGTTCGCGGCTTGCGCCTGAGCCACACGTCCGCCTTTCGCCCTATCACCTGCTCGTCGTGGGACACGTCGATGAAGCGTACCCCACGCATCCCGCATACACGCCAGGAACGTCCGTGATGCCGGGACCCTCTTCTGAACGCGCCCTCGTTCTCGTGTCGCCCGGGCATGGGACGGAGGTCGCCCTGGACGCCCTTGAACAGGGCGCCATCGTGGCCGTCGCCTGCGGCTCCCTGGCCGATCTCGTGCAGGAGCTGGATGCGGGCGCCGGCCTGGTCGTCCTCCCCGAGGAGTTTGCCGCCACGCAGGACATGCAACCCCTCTCCGACTGGCTCGCGCGCCAGGAGGCCTGGTCAGACCTGCCGTTCGTGCTCCTCACCTGCGCCGGAGACAGCGACGACGCATCGCCGCCCCGCGAGCCGCCTGCCTTCCTCGCCAACGTCACCCTGCTCGAGCGGCCCTTCCGGCCCGCGACCCTGGTCAGCCTCGCGCGCTCGGCCCTACGGGGACGGCAGCGGCAATACGAGGCGCGCGAGAGGCTGCTGGCCCTGCAGGAGAGCGAGGCCCGCTACCGTACGCTCTTCGACACGATGGACGAGGGCTTCTGCATCATCGAGTTCCTCGATGGTCCGCACGGGCCGCTCAGCGACTATGTCCACGTCGAGGCCAATCCCGCCTATGAGCGCCATGCGGGCATCCCCAACGTGGTGGGCCAGAAGGTGCGCGAGATGGTCCCCGCGGAGGCGGGGGCCTGGGTCGAGCTCTACCGCAACGTCCTGCTGACCGGCGAGCCCATCCGCTTCGAGCGCGAGCTCGTGGCGACCGGCCGCCACCTCGAGCTCGCCGCGTTCCGCGTGGAGCCGGCGAGCCGCCGCGAGGTGGCCGTGCTGTTCCAGGACGTCACCGCACGCCGGCGCGCCGAGCAGGCGCTGCGAGACCTCAACGACACGCTGGAGCGCCGCGTCGACGAGGCCGTGGCGGAGCGCGAGGCCGCCCGCGCCAAGCTGCACGAGGCGCAGAAGCTCGAGACGCTGGGCCAGCTGACCGGCGGCGTGGCCCACGACATCAACAACCTGCTCACCCCGATCACGGGCGCGCTGGACCTCCTGAACCGGCGCTACGCCGATGGCGATGCGCGCGCCGCGCGGCTGCTCGACGGTGCGCTGCAATCGGCGGAGCGCGCGCGCATCCTCGTCAGTCGGCTGCTCGGCTTCGCCCGGCGCCAGACGCTCGAGACGCGCGCCATCGACGTCACCGCCATCCTCGAGGGCATGCGCGACCTCGTGGCGAGCTCCGTCGGCTCGTCGGTGGAGCTGCGCTTCGCCACCGACCATGACCTGCCCCCGATCGTCGCCGACCCGAACCAGCTGGAGCTCGCCATCCTCAACCTCTGCGTCAATGCGCGCGACGCGATAGAGGGAGGCGGCGTGCTCACCATCGCGGCGGAGCGGGCCCTGGCCGGGCCGGGCAGCCCGACCCCGCTGAAGCCCGGCGCCTATGTGCGCCTCTCGATCATCGACACCGGCACCGGCATGGACGAGGCGACGCTGGAGCGCGCGGTCGAGCCGTTCTTTTCCACCAAGGGCGTCGGGCGCGGCACGGGGCTCGGGCTCTCCATGGTGCACGGCCTCGCCGCCCAGCTCGGCGGCGCCTTCGTGCTGACCAGCGTGCTGGGGGAGGGGACGCGGGCCGATCTCTTCCTCCCCGTCGCGGCCATGCCGGCGCAGCCCTTCTCGCTGCGCCACACCGCGCCGCTCCCCGTGGTCCGCCCGCTCTCCGTGCTGCTCGTCGACGACGAGGAGCTGGTGCGCTCGGGGACCGCCGAGATGCTGCGAGAGCTCGGCCACAGCGTGCACGAGGCGTCGGGCGGAGCCCAGGCGCTGCGCATGCTCGGCGCCGGCCTCAGGATCGACGCCGTTGTGACAGACTACATGATGCCGCACGTCAACGGCGCCGAGCTCGCCGCGCGCGCGCGCGAGATCCAGGCGGACCTGCCCATCCTCGTGGTGACGGGCTACGCGAAAGGGGGGCTCGACCTCTCCTTCCCGCAGCTCGCCAAGCCCTTCCGCCAGGCGGATCTCGCGTCCGCCCTGGAAAAGCTCGTCCGCTCCATGCCGCCGGCGGTGACCGCGCTTCCTCTTCCCGGTGCCTGATCCCCCAGGGCCTGGGCGCCGCCACGCCCCAGGCGGATGGCTGGTCTTCCTGAACCGCAAGCCTCGCCGTGCGCCGCGCATTTTTCCGTCCGCGAGCCATTGAGCGCCATGGCTTGCGCCCGACATGGTGGCGCATCGGGGCCCGCAGGGGCTCGCCAGCAGGGATCGATCGGATGAGCGGCGCCAGCGACTACCAGCCTCCCAAGGTCTGGGTGTGGAACAAGGCCAATGGCGGCCATTTCGCCAACATCAACCGGCCCATCGCCGGCCCGACTCACGACAAGGAGCTGCCGGTCGGGCAGCATCCGCTGCAGCTCTACTCCCAGGGCACGCCCAACGGGGTGAAGGTCACGGTGATGCTGGAGGAGCTGCTCGCGAGGGGCTTCACCGGCGCCGAATACGACGCCTGGCTCATCCGCATCGGCGAGGGCCAGCAATTCGGCAGCGGCTTCGTGGCCGTGAATCCCAACTCAAAGATCCCCGCGCTGCTGGACCGCAGCGGGCCGACGCCGATCCGGGTCTTCGAGTCCGGAGCGATCCTGCTCTACCTCGCCGAGAAGTTCGGCGCCTTCCTGCCGACCGAGCCGGCGGCGCGCGCCGAGTGCCTGTCCTGGCTGTTCTGGCAGATGGGCAGCGCGCCCTATCTCGGCGGCGGCTTCGGCCATTTCTATGCCTATGCGCCGAGCAAGATCGAGTACGCGATCGACCGCTTCGCCATGGAGGTGAAGCGCCAGCTCGACGTGCTCGACCGCCGGCTCGCCGAGAGCGAGTACATCGCGGGTCCCGACTACACGATCGCCGACATGGCGATCTGGCCGTGGTACGGCGGATTGGTGAAGGGCTGGCAGTATGGAGCGGCCGAGTTCCTGCAGGTGAAGGACTACACGAACGTCGTGCGCTGGGCGGACCAGATCCATGCCCGCCCCACCGTACGCCGCGGCCGCATGGTCAATCGCACGGCCGGCGACCCCTCCGAGCAGCTGCTGGAACGCCACTCCGCGGCGGATTTCGACAGGCTCCCTCCCGCGCCGGGCGCCTGACGCCCGCAGCCTGCCGGCCCCGCAGTCCGGGGGCCGGCACCCGCTTCGCGCAGGTCGACCCTTGCAGCGAGGCCGGGATGGGCCGACCATGCCGTGGAGGGAGAGTGAATGCGCACGCAGGTGGCGATCATCGGGGCCGGCCCGGCCGGGCTGCTGCTGGGGCAGCTCCTGCACGTGCGCGGCATCGCCAGCGTGGTGCTTGAGCGCCGCTCGCGCGACTACGTGCTCTCGCGCATCCGCGCCGGCGTGCTGGAGCAGGGCACCGTGGATCTCCTGGCCGAGGCCGGGGTCGACTCGCGCCTGCGGCGCGAAGGGCTGGTGCACGAGGGCTTCGCCGTCGGCTTCCACGCCCGCCGCCTGCGCATCGACCTGAAGCGGCTCACCGGCAAGACCGTCACCGTCTACGGCCAGACCGAGGTCACGCGCGACCTGATGGAGGCCCGCGACGCCGCCGGCCTGCGGGCCGTCTACGATGCCGAAGGGGTGGCGCTGCACGGGTTCGACGGGGCGAGGCCCTTCGCCACCTACGTGAAGGACGGGGTCGAGCACAGGCTCGACTGCGACGTGATCGCCGGCTGCGACGGCTTCCACGGCGTGAGCCGGGCCAGCGTGCCGCCCGCGGCGCTGAAGACGTTCGAACGCGTCTATCCCTTCGGCTGGCTCGGCATCCTCGCCGACGTGCCGCCCTGTGACCACGAGCTGATCTATGCGAGCCATGACCGGGGCTTCGCGCTCTGTTCCATGCGCTCGCCCACCCGCAGCCGCTACTACGTTCAGTGCGCCGCAGACGAGGACGTGGCCGGCTGGTCCGACGACCGCTTCTGGGACGAACTCGCCCGCCGGCTCGATCCGCAGGCCGTGGCGCACCTCGTGCGCGGGCCGTCGATCGAGAAATCCGTCGCGCCGCTGCGCAGCTTCGTCGCCGAGCCCCTTCGCTTCGGCCGGCTGCTGCTGGCGGGCGACGCCGCCCACATCGTGCCGCCGACGGGGGCCAAGGGCCTGAACCTCGCGGCAAGCGACGTGCACTACCTTTCGCAGGCTCTCGCCGCCTTCCTTGCCGAACGGGACGAGGCCGCGCTCGATCGCTATTCCGAGCAGGCGCTCGCCCGAATCTGGAAGGCCGAGCGCTTCTCCTGGTGGATGACCTCGCTTTTGCACCGGTTTCACGCACCCGGCTCCTTCGAGGAGCGCATGCAGGAAGCGGATTTCGTCTATCTCGAAGGCTCGGAGGCCGCGCAGACGTCGCTCGCCGAGAATTATGTCGGCCTGCCTTTCTGAACGTTGCCCCCGCGTCCGTCGCGCCGGGCGCGTCGCTGCGTTGCGCCACGCGCAGCATGACGCGCCGTCACGAAGGGGCTATAGCCTCGCCCCGCGTTAACGATTGCGCTGGAAGGCTCCCCCTTGTCCGACGAGTCCGCGTTTCCCCGCCTCTCCGCCAAGACCCTGGCCGACGCCCGGGCAGGCACGATCCTGCCGGCCTATGACCGCGCGAAGCTGCGGCTGGGCATCGTGCACCTCGGGCTGGGCGCCTTCGCGCGCGCGCACCTGGCGACCTATCTCGATGACGCCCTGGCCATCGAACCCGGCGCCTGGGGCATTGCCGGCGTGAGCCTGAAGCGCCCGGACCAGCGGGACAAGCTCGCGCCGCAGGACGGGCTCTACACGGCGCTGGAGCGCGACGGGTCAGGCGCCACGGCCCGCATCGTGGGCTGCGTGAAGGCCACTCTGGTCGCGCCGGAGGATCCCGAGCACCTCCTCGCCATGATGACGGACCGGGCGGCGCGCATCGTCAGCCTCACCGTGACGGAAAAGGGCTATTGCCACGACCCCGCGACGGGCGCGCTCGACGAGCACCATCCCGACATCGTCCACGACCTCGAGAATCCCGGCGAGTCCCGCTCGGCGATCGGCATCATCGTGGAGGCGCTGGAGCGTCGTCGCTCGGCCGGCTTCGGGCCGTTCACCGTACTGTGCTGCGACAATCTCCCCCATAACGGGCGGACGGTCGAAGGGCTGGTGCGCGACTTCGCGGCCCTGCGCGACGGCGGCCTCGCGACGTGGATCGAGGCGCACGGCGCCTTCCCCTCCACCATGGTGGACCGCATCGTGCCCGCCTCGACCAATGCCGACCTGCAGGCCGCCGCAGAGGCGACGGGGCTGTGGGACGCCTCGCCCGTCGTGCACGAGCCCTTCCGGCAATGGGTGATCGAGGATCGCTTCATCGAGGGCGCGCGGCCGGCCTGGGACAGGGTCGGCGCGGAGATCGTCTCCGACGTCGCGCCCTACGAGGCGATGAAGCTGCGCCTGCTCAACGGCGCGCATTCCGCGCTGGCCTATCTCGGCTACCTCGCGGGCCACGAGACGATCGCCGACACCGTCGCCGACCCCGCCTTCAGCGCCTATGTCGCTGGCCTGTGGCGGGAGGAGATCATCCCCGTCGTGGATGCTCCTCCGGGCGTGGACATCGCCGCCTATGCGGGCCAGCTCCTGGCGCGGTTCGAGAACAAGGCCATCCGCCATCGCACGTGGCAGATCGCGATGGACGGCTCGCAGAAACTGCCGCAGCGGCTCCTGGGTACGGTAAGGGACCGCCTCGCCCAGGGAGCGCCCATCCGCCGCCTCGCCCTCGCGGTCGCCGCCTGGATCCGCTATGTCGGCGGCGTCGACGAGAAGGGCCAGCCGATCGAGGTGAAGGACCCGCTCGCCCTCGCGCTGCGCTCCGCGCTCGACGCGGCGGGCGACGCGCCGGCCCAGCGCGTGGGCGCGGCCCTGCGCTTCGAGGCCGTGTTCGGCCCGGACTTGCCGCAGGCTCCTGCTTTCCGCGAGGCGGTCACATCCGCCTATGCCGACCTCGTGAAGCGCGGCGCGCGCGAGGCCGCCGGGGCCGTGGGGCTCGAGGCCTGACGCGGGCTTGCGTCGCACCCCGCCATAGGAAAGGGGTATACCCTCTTCCATGCTTGGGCGATGCCGGTCCATGCCGAACCGGCATTGCCACACTGGAAGCTTTCCAACACACTCGTTCCCCGTTACGGCCGCATGACAGAACAGGCCGACGAGTGAATGGGAGGAAGCCATGTGCCATCTCTTCGCGAGCCAGCCCCCGGCGAGCTACGCGTTCGAAACCCGTTCGATCCGCCTCAACGGACAGAGCACCAGCATCAGGCTGGAGAAGATTTTCTGGACGATCCTCGAATCCATTGCCGCCAACGAAGGGATGAGCGTGCCGCGTTTCATCTCCACGTTGCATAACGAAGTGCTGCAGATGTGGGGTGAAGCACAGAACTTCACGTCTCATCTTCGCTGCATCTGTCTCGTCGCACTGGAGAACAAGCCGGGCCTCGTCGAGGTCAGGCCGGCCCGCGCGGCATGACGGCATAGCTCAAGTAGTAACGGGATAACACCACGCGCCGTCTGGGTCTTCTAGCCTGTCCCCATCCTTGGAATACGGTGGGCGAAAGGCGAGCAGGACCCGATGGCGAAGGCGATCCATTCCATGATCCGCGTGCTCGACGAGGCGCGGTCCGTGTCCTTCTACGGCGAGGCCTTCGGGCTCACGGTCGCCGACCGGCTGGATTTTCCTACCTTCACGCTCGTCTACCTGCGCAATCCCGAGGCGGACTTCGAGGTGGAGCTGACCATCAACAAGGGCACCACCGAGCCCTACCAGCTCGGCACCGGCTACGGCCACATCGCCTTCGTGGTGGACGACCTCGAGGCCGAGCATGCCCGCTTCGAAAAGGCCGGCTTCAAGCCACGCAACATCGTCGACTTCAAGCATGAGGGCGCGCTTCTCGCCCGCTTCTTCTTCGTCGAGGACCCCGACGGCTACAAGATCGAGGTCCTCCAGAAGCACGGCCGTTACCGCTGAGCCCCGGGTTCCGGGCCGCAGGCCCGGGCCCCGCACGGCTCCCCACGAGCACACAACAGAGCGCCAACGCGCCTTTCCGCTGAGAGGAACTGCCCCATGACCGAGCATCACCACCACCATCACGACCACGACCATGGCGGCCAGGCGCACAAGGGCCTGAGCCGCCGCGCCTTCCTCCGTCGCTCCTCGGAAACGGCCTTCGCCGCGGCGGTCACCATCACCTCGGCGGGCGCGCTGCTGAACAGCGCCGAGGCCTGGGGCATGGAGGTGACCACCCTCAAGCCCGAGACGATGCGCACGCTGATCCTGGTCGCGCGCGACATCTATCCGCACGACAAGGTGCCGGACCGCTTCTACGCCATCGCCGTGAAGCCCTATGACGAGAAGTCGAAGGACGAGGCCTTCCGCGGCATGATCGAGGGCGGCATCGCCATGCTCAACGCGCAGGCCGGCAAGGGCGGCTACGTGGCCCTGCCCTGGGAAGCCCAGCGCGTCGCGCTGCTGCGACAGATCGACACGACGCCCTTCTTCAACACGGTCCGCTCCGGCCTCGTGGTCAGTCTCTACAACCAGAAGGAGGTCTGGCCGATCTTCGGCTACGAGGGCGAGTCCTACTCGAAGGGCGGCTACATCAACCGCGGCTTCGACGACATCGATTGGCTCTGACCGCCGGTCCGCAACCAGAAGCAACAAGCGACCAGGCCAAGAGACCAAGCACGGAACGAGGAAACGGACATGGCAGCGACATTCGACCAGAACGACGACAGCGTGGTCGTCATCATCGGCTCGGGCGCGGGCGGCGGCACGCTCGGCAACGAGCTCGCCCAGAAGGGCATCAGCGTCGTCATCCTGGAGGCGGGCGCCCGCCACGAGTACGACGAGTTCATCAACGACGAGTGGGCGAGCTTCTCGCAGCTCGCCTGGACCGACATGCGCACGACCTCGGGCTCGTGGCGCGTGCACAAGGACTTCCCGAACCTGCCGGCCTGGATCGTCAAGGCGGTTGGCGGCTCGACGACACACTGGGCCGGCGCCTCGCTGCGCTTCCAGGAACACGAGTTCAAGGCGCTCAGCGCCTATGGCCGCGTGCCCGGCGCCAACCTGCTGGACTGGCCGATCACGCTCGCGGAACTGGCGCCCTACTACGCCAAGGCCGAGGAGAAGATGGGCGTGACGCGGACGGGCGACCGCCCCGGCCTGCCCGGCAACAACAACTTCAAGGTGCTCAAGGCCGGCGCCGACAAGCTCGGCTACAAGGAGTGCAATACCGGCCACATGGCCATCAACTCCGTGCAGCGCGACGGCCGCAATTCCTGCCAGCAGACCGGCTTCTGCTTCCAGGGCTGCAAGTGGGGCGCGAAGTGGTCGACGCTCTACACGGAGATTCCGAAGGGCGAGGCCACCGGCAAGCTGGAGGTGCGCGCCCAGAGCCACGTGCTCAAGATCGAGCACGACGACGCCGGCAAGGTGACGGGCGTCGTCTATGCCGACAAGGACGGCAAGGTCCAGCGCCAGAAGGCCCGCATCGTGGCGGTCGCCGGCAACTCCATCGAGAGCCCGCGCATCCTCTTGAACTCCGCCTCGGCGAAGTTCCCGGACGGCCTCGCCAACTCCTCCGGGCAGGTGGGCCGGAACTACATGCGCCACATGACCGGCTCGGTCTACGCCATCTTCGAGAAGCCTGTGCACATGTATCGCGGCACGACGATGGCCGGCATCATCCAGGACGAGGCGCGGCACGATCCCAAGCGCGGCTTCGTGGGCGGCTACGAGATGGAGACGCTCGCGCTCGGCCTGCCCTTCATGGCCGCCTTCCTCGACCCCGGCGCCTGGGGCCGCGAGTTCACCAGCGCGCTCGACGGCTACCCGAACATGGCGGGCCTGTGGATCGTCGGCGAGGACATGCCGCAGGAGACGAACCGCATCACGCTGAGCGACGCCAAGGACAAGTACGGCATGCCCGTGGCGAACGTTCACTTCGACGACCACGCCAACGACGTCGCCATGCGCAACCACGCCTACGGGCAGGGCACGGCGCTCTACGACGCGGTGGGCGCGGTGCGCACCTTCCCGACGACGCCCTACCCCTCCACGCACAATCTCGGCACCAACCGGATGAGCGAGAAGGCGCGCGACGGCGTCGTCAACAAGTGGGGCCAGACCCACGACGTGAAGAACCTCTTCATCTCCGACGGAAGCCAGTTCACGACGGGCGGGGCCGAGAACCCCACGCTCACCATCGTGTCGCTGGCCATCCGCCAGGCCGACTACATCGCCGACCAGATGAAGGCCAAGGCGATCTGAGCCGCATCTCGTCCGAGCTTCGCCGAGGGCGCCTCCCGCCCCTCGGCACCTGGGCCGCCGCACCCTCCGGCGGCCCTTTTGTCTTCACCACGTGTCATCCCCCGGCGGCGCGAAGCGCCGGGAAGGTGATCCAGACTGAGGCGAGCGAGAGCCTGGAACCCCTTCCCCTCCGCGCCTCCGGCGCTCCGGCCAGGGATGGCAAGCGCTGGCCTGGCCAAGCCAGCGCTTGCCCCGCTCCCCACGATGCGCGATTCCTGCTCCCAGCAGGAGGTCCGCATGGCCGCATCCGACTGGAATGCCGCGCAATACCTGAAGTTCGAGGACGAGCGCACCCGGCCGCCCTCCGACCTGATCGCCCGCGTGCCCCTGGCCGACCCCGCCTTCTGCGTCGACCTCGGCTGCGGGCCGGGGAACAGCACGGAACTCATCGTGCGGCGTTTCCCGGGCGCCGCGGTGGAGGGGATGGATTCCTCCCCCGACATGCTCGACAAGGCCCGCTCCCGCCTGCCGGGAGTGTCTTTCAGCCTGGGCGACGTGGCGACCTGGACGCCGTCGCGCGCGCCTGACCTGCTCTTCGCCAACGCCGTACTGCAATGGGTGCCAGGCCATGCGGCCCTGTTACCCCGCCTCGCCGGCCTCCTGGCTCCCGGCGGCGTTCTGGCCGCACAGATGCCCGACAACCTCGACGAGCCCTCTCACCTCTCCATCCCTGAGGCCGCGGCCGCGGGTCCCTGGGCCACTCGCCTGAAGGGCGCCGAGGAGGCGCGCGGGGCGATCGGCTCCTTTGAAGATTACTGGCGCTGGCTGCGCGGGGCCGGCTGCGCCGTGGACCTGTGGCGGACTACCTACGTCCATCCGCTCGCCGGGGCCGACGCGATCGTGGAGTGGTTCAGGAGCACAGCGCTCAAGCCCTGGCTCGGCCGGCTGGAAGCCGCGGAGCGCGAGGGCTTCCTGGCCGCCTACCGCGAGCGGATCGCGACGGCCTACCCGGCGGAGCCCGACGGAACGGTGCTGCTGCGGTTTCCGAGGCTGTTCATCGTGGCCAAGCGGGCGGGGTGAGGATAGCTCCTGTCTCTCCACCCCCCTCCCCCTTGCGGGGAGGGGGAGCGGCAGGCGAGTCGCCTAAAGCCCTAAGGCCAGTTGCCGTTCCGTGATCGAAGCGCTTGGCGGGGGCGTCTTGCCCATCCCGTCCAGGAACGCCGTCGCCTCCTTCACGATCTCCGCTCGCCGTTGCGGGCTCATCCGGGCGAGCGTCTTGTACGGCATGGCCATGCGCGGGTTGCCCGCCAGCTTCTCCTCGTTCTCGATGAGGAAGTTCCAGTAGAGCGGGTTGAAGGGGCAGGCCCCGGGGCCGGACTTCACGGCGGGGTCGTAGCGGCAGCCGGCGCAATAGTCGGACATGCGGTCGATATAGGCCCCGGAGGCGGCGTAGGGCTTGGAGGCGAGCAGGCCGCCATCGGCGAACATCACCATGCCGTGGACGTTGGGCAGCTCGACCCAGTCATAGGCGTCGGCATAGACGGCGAGGTACCATTCCTCGATCTGCCGCGGTTCGACGCCCGCCAGGAGCGCGAAGTTGCCGGTCACCATGAGGCGCTGGATGTGGTGCGCGTAGGCGTTGCGGCGCGTCTCGCCGACCACCTCGGCGATGCAGGCCATGTCCGTCTCGCCCGACCAGTAGAACCAGGGCAGGTCGCGCTTCGCGCCAAGCGCGTTGGTCTCGGCGTAGCCGGGCATGCGCTGCCAGTAGATGCCGCGCACATATTCGCGCCATCCCAGCACCTGGCGGATGAAGCCCTCCACCGCGTTGAGCGGCGCGCGGCCGGCCTGCCACGCGCGCTCGGCATCGCCGCAGACCTCGCGAGCCGTGAGCAGGCCGAGGTTGAGGGACGTGGAGACGAGGCCGTGGAAGAGGAAGGGTTCGCCGCGCTTCATGGCGTCCTGGTAGTCGCCGAAGGACGGCAGTGCGACGTCGATGAAGTGGGCCAACGCCTCCAACGCCTGCGCGCGGGTCACCGGCCAGCCGAAGGGTTCGAGGTCGCCGAAATGCTCGGGGAAGCGCGCGGCGACGAGGTCCAGCACCTTGCGCGTGACGGCGTCCGGCGCGAAGCGCAGGCGCTGGGGCGGCGCGAGGCCCGCAGGCAGGCTCTTGCGGTTCTCCTTGTCGAAGTTCCACTGCCCGCCGACGGGCTCCTCGCCCGCCATCAGAAGGCCGGTCTCGCGGCGCATCTCGCGGTAGAAGAACTCCATGCGGAACGCCTTGCGGCCCTCGGCCCAGCGGGCGAAGCGGCCGCGCGAGCAGACGAAGCGGTCGTCCTCGCGGATCTCGACGGGGATGTCGAAGGCGGCGGACCAGTCCTGCATCATGCTCCAGACGCGCCACTCGCCGGGCTCCGTCGCGACGATGCGGTCCGGGCGGTGGCGCGAGACGGCGCGGGCGAGTTCGCCGGAGAAGGAGCCGGTGTTGCCCTCCTGGTCGAGCCGGACGTAGTCGACCGTCGCGCCATCAGCGGCGAGCTCGGCAGCGAAGTGGCGCATGGCGGACAGGACCAGCGCGATCTTCTGCTTGTGGTGGCGGACATAGGTGGTTTCGTCGGCCACCTCGACCATGAGCACGACATCGCCCGCGCCGAGGTCTGCGAGGCTCGAGAGGTCGCGGCTGAGCTGGTCGCCGAGGACGAGGCGGAGGCTGGGCAAGGCGGGTTTCCTTTTGGGGTCGATGAGCCCCGCGGCGGATACGCCGTCGCCGCCGGGTCGGTTCACGCCCCGGGACGCGACGCCGCGGCCCTGAGCGCCACCCATCCCCTCGCGGGTCGGCAACGTATAGGGTGGCGACGACGTCGACGAGACCCGCCCATGAGCCGCATGCGCAAGAAGGCCGACCTGCCGCAGAAGAGCTGCGCCACGTGCGGGCGTCCCTTCGCCTGGCGCAAGAAGTGGGAGAAGGTGTGGGACGAGGTGAAGTACTGCTCCGACCGCTGCCGCGCCGCGAAGCCCCGGCCATGAGCGAGCCTGCGCGCCGACCTCTGCCCGTACCGGGCCTCGTCGAGCTCTGGACCTGGCCGATTGCGGGCGAGGCCGTTCCGCTCGACCGAGTGAAGCCATGGCTCTCGCCGGACGAGGAGGCGCGGGCCGCCCGGTTCCTGCGCGAGGAGCATGCGGATGCTTTCCGCGCGGCGCGCGGCGGATTGCGGGGCGTCCTCGCGCAGTATCTGGGGTGCCGGCCCGCGGACATCGTCTTCGCCGCGGGTCCGCACGGAAAGCCCCATGTCGGGCGGCCGGCGCTGCCTGGTCTGCGCTTCAATCTCAGCCATAGCGGCGGGCTGGCCGCGCTCGGCGTCGTGGCCGGGATCGAGATCGGCGTGGACATCGAGGCGGTGCGCGCGGTCGAGCCCGGGGTGGCCGAGCGTTTTTTCGCGTCGGGCGAGCGGCGCAGGCTGGCGGGGCTCGCGGGCGAGGCCTGGACCAGGGCCTTCCACCGCTGCTGGACCCGAAAGGAAGCCGTGGTGAAGGCGATGGGCGACGGGCTGTCCGCGCCGCTCGACGCCTTCGAAGTCGGGGTCGCGGAGGATGATCCCGTGGCCGTTCTCTCTGCCCGCGCGCCGGTCTCGGATGCAGAGAACTGGACGATACTCACCTTCGAGCCGAGTGCGGAGGTCCAGGGCGCCGTGGCCCTGCGGTCATCCCGTCCGCACAGGTTGCGCGAGCTTTCCTGGTTTCCCTAGACACTGCTCTTTCCCCGCAGGGAACGCTCAACCAGAGATGGCAATACATAGGGCGTAAGTTAACCAAACACGCTTTGTTAACCCCAAATTGTCAGTGTGGTTGGACATACTACGCGTGCATCCCGGACTGCCATCGGAGTCATGACCGGATCCACCCCGACAAGCCGATGGCGCATCGACTCCGCATGGCCTACCAGGATCCTGGTGATCTCGATCGGCGTGTGGATCGGTTCGCTGATCGCGGTGATGCTGTCGCTGCACATTCAGCAGAAATCGGCTTTCCTCGTCGCGAGCAGCGATCCCCCGTGGAACGCCTTCCAGATCTCGCAGGAGTCCAACAAGGTCCAGGTCCTGCTGACCGATTCCATCGTCGTGCCCGAGAGCTTCGAGACGAAGCCGCTGCTCACGCGCATCGACGTCCTGATCAGCCGCATCACGCTCCTGCCCGGGCTCGACGGCATGGCCATGGCTGGGGAGGACCGAGAGAAGATCGCGCCGAAGCTGGAGGCCGTGCGGAGCCTTCGGCCCCGGCTCGAGGCGCTCTACGACGCGATCAAGCGCGGTGACGACTTTGCGGTCCGCCGACGCGAGCTTTACGAGCTCAACCGGGAATTGCAGCTCAAGAGCCAGGAGCTCTCGCTGGCGGTTCACCTCGCCAGCTCGAACGCGAAGACCGTCGAGCGGGAGGCCCAGCAGCGGCTCTTCCTGCTGATCGAGGCCGCCGTGGGCGGCATCGTGCTGTCCTTCGTCGGCATCATCTGGCTGCACATCAAGAAGGCGCGGCGGGCGGACGAGGCCTACCGGGACCTGCTCGCCTCCGAACGTCGCGTCGCGCAGTCCGCCGAAGCGCTCAAGATGCACGAACGCAACAAGGCGCTCCTCACCCGCGAAGTCGAGATGGCGCGCAGGATCAAGGCCTTCAGCGCCACCATCACCGGGGCGCTCGCCCAGATCGGCACCGCCACGAAATCGCTCACGTCGACCTCCGGCGAGGTCATGCAGGCCAGCGACAAGATCAAGGACGTCGTGCAGAAGACGACGGCCCATTTCGGCTCGTCGTCGGCGCGCGTGGTCCGCGTCGTCGATGCGGGCCACGCCCTGCGCGAGGCGTCCCGCGTCGTGAGCGATTCCGTGGATGCCTCGCGCCAGCTCGTCGAGATGACGGCCCAGAAGGCCGACCAGGGCCACGAGAGCGTGAAGTCGCTGGTCTCCGCCGCGAGCCAGATCGCCGACGTGGCGGAGTCCATCAAGGGCATCGCCGACCAGACCAACCTGCTCGCGCTCAACGCCACGATCGAGGCGGCGCGCGCGGGCGAGGCGGGCCGCGGCTTCGCCGTTGTGGCGCAGGAGGTGAAGCAGCTTGCCCTGCAGACCTCGGCCGCAACCAGCCAGATCGCCGACCTCATCCACTCGATCCAGGCCGCCGGCCGCTCCTCGCTCGACCTCTTCGCCACGCTCGAGCGTGGCGTGGCGGAGGTGATGGCGAAGAACGACGGCGTCACGGCCGCCATCGCCGCCCAGTCGCGCCACGTCGAGACAATCAACGAGATCACCGCCGACGCCGCGCCCGCCACGAGCAAGGCGCGCGCCGTCTACGAGGACCTGACCGAGACGGTCGCGCACATCGAGAAGGTGGCGCTCCATCTCTCCGAGGTCGCCTCGTCGCTCGACGGCCGCGTCCGCGACATCGTCACCGCCTCGCAGGACCTGCAGACGCTCGGCACGACCCCGGACGATCTGGCCGAGGTCGTCTGACGCTCACGGCGTGATGGCCACCTTGAGCACGCCGTCGCGCTGGTGCGAGAAGAGGTCGTAGGCGGCCTCGATCTCGTCGAGCCTGAAGCGGTGGGTCACGAGGGCGCCGAGGTCGGCGCGGCCGGAGCCGACCACCTCCATCAGCCGGCGCATCCGCTCCTTGCCGCCCGGGCACAGCGTGGTCACGATGGTCGTGTCGCCGAGCCCCGCCGCGAAGGCGTCGAGCGGGATGGTCAGGTTCGAGGAATAGACGCCGAGGCTGGAGAGCGTGCCGCCCGGCCGCACGCAGCGAAGCGCCGCCTCGAATGTCGCCTGCGTGCCCAAAGCCTCGATGGCGACGTCGACGCCGCGCCCGTCGGTGAGGCGCATGACCTCGTCGACCGGATTCACCGCCTTGAAGTCGATGACGTGGTCGGCGCCGAGCGCCTTGGCCGTCGCGAGCCGCGCGGCCACCGTGTCGACGCCAATGATCGTCGTGGCGCCCATCAGCTTGGCCCCGGCCACCGCGCAGAGACCGATGGGCCCGAGCGCGAAGACGACGACGGTGTCGCCGATGCGGATGCCGCCCCGCTCCGCGCCGGAGAAGCCCGTGGACATGATGTCCGGGCACATCAGCACCTGCTCGTCCGTCAGGCCGTCGGGAATGGGGCTCAGGTTCGCCATGGCGTCGGGCACCAGGACGTATTCGGCCTGGCAGCCGTCGATCGTGTTGCCGAACTTCCAGCCTCCGATGGCCTTGAAGCCGCTCCTCGTGCCCGCGCCGTCCTGGGAATGGCAGCCGCACAGGCAGGCATAGGAGTGGCCGCTCGGCGTGATCGCGCCGGCGATGACACGCTGGCCCTCCCGGTAGCCGGTCACGGCCGAGCCGAGCTTCTCGATGACGCCGACGGGCTCGTGGCCGACCGTGAGGCCGGACTTCACGGGATATTCCCCCTTGAGGATGTGCACGTCGGTGCCGCAGATCGTGGTCGTCGTCACCCGCATCAGGGCGTCGGTGGGCCCGACATCGGGAATCGGCTTCTCGTCGAGCACGATACGGCCGGGCTCGACGAAAACGGCTGCACGCATCTTGGCCATGGCGAATGCTCCTGGTCCGCGAGGCCCCCGCCCCGATCGTGGATGCGACGCTAGTCCGGCCAAGGCTTGTGCTCCTTGACGCGGATCAGTCACCAAACCGTCGTGAATGTCCCATCAGGTCCCCGCTGTTCCTGCCCGTGAGGACGCGATAGGAACGCCGGGATCCGCGCGGTGTTCGCGCCCTCTTTCCCTGCGTGTCATCGTGACGGACTTCCCCCTTCTCTCCGACGCGCTCGCCCAGTGGCCGGGCCTTCTCCCGAGCGCAGGCGTGGTGCTGGCGGCCGCGGTGCTGCGCGGCTTCACGGGGTTCGGCTTCGCGCTGGCGGCCGTGCCGCTGCTGGGAATGCTGCAGGCGCCTGCCGAGGCCGTGCCGCTCGCCATCGCCTTGCAGTTCCTCGGCGGCCTCGTCGACGTCAGGGCCGCCGCGCGGCTCGCCCACTGGCCGTCATTGCGCTGGCTGATGGCGGGCGCCGTCATGGGCTCGCCCTTGGGCATGCTGCTGCTGGGCGCGGTCTCGCCCGCCCTGGCGCGCGCGCTGATTGGCGCCATCACGCTCTCCGCCGTCGTCGTCCTCGGCCTGGGCAGGCCGTTGGAGGCCTTGGGCGGCAAGGGGCCGACCGTCGGCGCGGGCTTCCTCGCAGGCCTGTTCAACGGGCTCGCTGGCATGCCGGGGCCGCCCGCCGTGGCCTACTACATGGCTCTGCCGCTGGGCGCCCCGGCCGTGCGCGCCTCGCTGCTCGTGTTCTTCCTGGCGACCTCGGTCACCGCGCTGGCCAGCGCCGCGGTGCTGGGCCTCTTCGCATGGACCACGCTCGCGCACGCCGCGGTGCTGCTTCCGGTGATGATCGCCGGCACGGCGCTCGGCAGCCTCGCCTTCGCGAGGGGAAGCGCCCGGACCCATCGCCTCACGTCGATCGCCGTGCTGGCCGTGATCGGACTGACGAGCCTGGCGAGGGGGCTGGCGCAGATGATCTAGGAGGCCGGTGCGAAGGAGCCGAACATTGCGGCTGCCGACCCCCACCCCTCACCCCTCCCCACAAGGGGGAGGGGGGTGCCCAGCGGTGAGGCCAGGGGCGATGGACAGCCAGTTCGTCCATGCACGACGCCTGCCGTTCCCCCTCCCCCTTGCGGGGAGGGGTATGGGATGGGGGTATGCCGGGACGGGCCTCGTCCGTCCCTCATCAGCTCTTCAGCTTCTTGTTGCAGAGGCTGTAGTATCCGCCGCCCTTCTCGATCCAGTTCAGGCCGCCATTGGCGTTGCTGGCCTTGTTGGCATTGTACTGGTCGAGGCAGGTGTGCATGCGGGCCTTGCCGGCCGACTCCTTGGCGTATTGCGGGGCGATCGCCTTGGGATAGACGATGTTGCCGGTCGGCGCGGGGCCGGTCGCGGCGGGGGCGGCCGCAGGCTTGGCGGCCGTCGTGGTCGCAGCCGGCTTGGCCGCGGGCGCGGCGGCCGGGGCGGCTGCCGGCGCGGCCGTGGCGTCGGCGCTGCACTGGGCCTTGCGGAAGTCGTTCCACTTCATGCCGTTCAGCGTGCCGGCGGCCTGGGCCGCCTGGTACTTGGCGCTGCATTCCTGCATGGTGAGGGCCGCGGCCGGCGCGCTGCCGGCCAGGGCGCCGATGCCGAGGGCGGCGAGGCCCGCGAGAACAATCCGGGCTTGCATCATTGATACTCCTGCACGTCGTTCGTGGAAGGGAGGGGCTGCGTGGTTCGGCGCGCCAGCGGCTCGCCGGACCGGATGCTGTGACGGCACGCGCGGCTCGACGCCCCGATGCGGGCTCTCGGTCCCAGGCTGGCGCCCCGCCGCGGGTGAGTTGCCTTCGGCCTGGGTTCGGGCCCCACCGCGAACCCCTGGCGACGCAACCTGCCCGACCGGGGGCCTCACCCGGACGCCTTAAGCTTGCATTAAGATTTGCTCTCAATGGCTCTTGAAGCAAGCCGTTAATTCAACTTGGAATTGTCATGTCCCTGACCCGCCTCGCGCGTCGAGCCGCTTGTCTCGGACGCGCCGGCTTGATCGAATGGCGGCCCTGCCACCGTGCGACGGACCTTGCGACATGAAGCCCATGACAGCCGGCGTGACCTCATCGGGGACGGGGACCGACGGCGTGCGCTGGAACATCCTCGGCCAGATCTACGTGCCCAAGCAGCTCAGCGAGGCCTGCTTCACCTGGCACGCCACGTTCCCGCCGGGCACCTTCGTGCCGCCGCACATCCACCCGACGCAGGACGAGTTCATCTACATGCTGGAGGGCAGGTTCGAGCTCGTGCTCGACGGGCAGGAGGCGGGCGCCGCGCCCGGCGACCTCATCCGCCTGCCCCGCGGCGTCCCGCATGGCATCTTCAACAAATCGGACATCCCGGTGAAGTGCCTGTTCTGGGTCACCCCGACGCGCCGGCTCTACGACCTCTTCTGGGGCATCCACTCCATGAAGGACCAGAACCCCGCCGACGTCGTGGCGCTCTCCGCCCAGCACGAGGTCGACTTCCTGCCGCCCCCGCCCGAGGGGGCGTGAGGCGGCTCCGTTTCACGATCGCTCGAAGAGGGGGCTCTTCCTTTCTCCCGTGAGGAGAGAAAGGAAGAGCCCCTGGCCACGAGGCTTCCCGATCTACCGAACCCCCGCCGCCGCCCTCGCGTTCACCTGGCTCTGCGCGAAGCCGGCCTTGCTGGCGTAGGACTTCACGATCGCCTCGCGCCGCGCATAGGAGAGCACGCGCTCAACGTCGTCGAAGCCGTTGGGCGCGAGCTGCTCGACGGCGTCGATCACGCGCTCGGGCCCGCCGCTGCGGTTGAGCGTGGAGATCTCCGCGGTCTTGGGCAGGCGCTCGCTCTCGTAGCGGGCGAGCGCGTCCATGGGGTGCTCCGCCGCCACCAGGGCGTCGGCGAGGCAGCGCGCGTCGAGGATGGCCTGGCTCGCGCCATTGGAGCCAACGGGATACATGGGGTGCGCGGCGTCGCCGAGCAGGGTCACGCGCCCGTGCGTCCAGCGCGGCAGCGGGTCCCGGTCGCACATCGGGTAGTCCCAGAAGACCGGCGTGGCGCGGATCAGCGCCTCCACGTCGACGCCCGGCACCGTGAAGCGCCGCGCGAAGGGCAGCACGTCCTCGAACCGGCCGGTGCGCGACCAGGCCTCGCGCGGGGGCGGGCGGCTGGGGTCGCCGAGGCGCACGTTGACCACCCAGTTGGTGAGCCGCGTGTCGGGCTTCGATCCCTTGGCGATCGGGTAGAGCACCAGCTTGGCCTGCATGCCGCCGGCGATGATCATGCTCTCGCCGTCGAGGAACTTGGGCCACTCGACCGCGCCGCGCCACATGCGGATGCCGTTCCAGGAGGGCGGCCCCTGGTCGGGAAAGAGCTTCTCGCGCACCACGGAATGGATGCCGTCCGCCCCCACCAGCACGTCGCCGCGGATGGTCTCGCCGGCCTCGCCCCAGCGTGAATCCACGAAATGCGCCGTGACGCCGCCCTCGTCCTCGATCGTGCCGAGCAGCCGCCTGCCGGTGCGCACGGCCGTCGGCCCCAGCCGCGCCACGACCGCGTCGTGGATCAGCTTCTGCAGCGTGCCGCGATGGATGGAGAATTGCGGCACCTTGAAGCCGGCGAAGAGCCCGCGCGGCTCCTGCCACACGGTCTGGCCATGCCGGTTCATGTAGATGAGCTCGCGCGTGCGGATGCCCGCGGCATCGAGCGCGGGCAGCAGGTCGAGTTCCGCGAGCTCGGCGATGGCGTGGGGCAGCGTGTTGATGCCCACGCCCACCTCGCGGATCTCGCTGGCCTGCTCGAAAACCGTGGCGGCGATGCCGCGCCGGTGCAGCATGAGCGCAAGCGCCAGCCCGCCAATGCCACCGCCCACGATAATGACGTGCATGTTCCCCTCCCACGCAACACGGCCGCGCCATCCTGCGACAGAGCCGGGAGCGGGGCCAGAGGGAAGGGGGAATGCGGTGAAGAGCAGCCTCGGCGCTGGGGCGCGAAGGACTCACCGTGGTCAAAATCGCGTCGCCGGCGTCGAGTTCACTTGATCGGGACCGCGGGCTCGACCACAAGGGCGCGTCGGGACGCCCCCGGGACCGCAGGAAAGGATCGCACATGCGCCGTCATCGCCGCGCCAAGATCGTCGCCACCGTCGGGCCTGCGAGCAACACGCCGGAGATGCTGCGCACCCTGTTCCTCGCCGGCGTCGACACGTTCCGCCTGAACTTCAGCCACGGGCTGCACGAGGACCACGCCAAGGTGCACGGTCACATCCGCGCGCTGGAGAAGGAGTTCAACCGGCCCATCGGCATCCTGATGGACCTGCAGGGTCCCAAGATCCGCGTCGGCACCATCAGGGACGGAAAGATCACGCTGGAGAAGGACCAAGCGGTGCGCTTCGTGCTGGAGGGCACGGAGGGCGACGCCATGTCGATCCCGCTGCCGCATCCCGAGATCTTCGAGGCCATCGCGCCCGGCCAGGACCTGCTGATCGACGACGGCCGCGTGCGTGTGCGGGTGACGGGCGTCGGCGGCGACTTCATCGACGCGAAGGCCGTGGTGGCGGGCGTCATCTCCAACCGCAAGGGGGTGAACCTGCCGGGCACGGTGCTGGCGCTCTCGCCGCTGACGAAGAAGGACCGGACAGACCTCGCCTTCGGGCTGGAGCTCGGCGTCGACTGGGTGGCGCTCTCCTTCGTGCAGAAGCCGGGCGACCTCATCGAGGCGCGCGGGCTGATCGGCGACAAGGCGGGCCTCGTCGCCAAGATCGAGAAGCCCTCGGCCTTCGACCAGATCGAGGACATCATCCGGCTCTCCGACGGCGTCATGGTGGCGCGCGGCGACCTTGGCGTGGAGATCCCGCACGAGGACGTGCCGGGCCGCCAGAAGGAGCTGGTGCGCGCCTGCCGCCGCGCGGTGAAGCCGGTTATCGTCGCCACGCAGATGCTGGATTCCATGGTGGCCGCGCCGGCCCCCACCCGCGCGGAGGCTTCGGACGTTGCGACCGCCATCTATGACGGCGCGGACGCGGTGATGCTCTCGGCCGAGTCGGCCTCGGGCCAGTACCCGCGCGAGGCCGTGGAGATGATGGACCGCATCATCCGCTCCACCGAGCACCACAAGCTCTACCGCTCCATCGTCGCGGCCTCCGAGCCCGGCGAGGAGCAGACAGCGCCGCATGCCGTGGCCGCCGCGGCGGCGGACCTCGCCGAGGCGATCCACGCCCCGGCCATCGTCGCCTTCACCTCCAGCGGGACCACCGCGGCGCGCATCGCGCGCAAGCGCCCGCCGGTGCAGATCCTCGCCATCACGCCCGACCAGGCGGTGTCGCGCCGGCTCTGCCTGCTCTGGGGCGCGCACAGCGTGCTCTCGGAGGACGTGCATTCCTACGAGGAAATGGTGGAGGTCGCGATGCAGGAGGCCGTGGCGGAGGAGTTCGCCAAGCCCAACGACCTCATCCTCATCGTGGCCGGCGTGCCCTTCGGGCAGGCCGGCACGACGAACAATCTACGCGTGGTGCAGATCCCGCGCTGAGTGCGCGGGGACTCAGAACCAGCCGGCCAGCAGCCCGACGCCGGCCAGCGCCATCGTGCCGCCGGCAACCCGCGTGAGGACGGGGACGCGGCCGGCCACGAGGCCCGCTGCAAGCCCGAGTGCGTGCAGGACCGCCGTCGCCGACAGGAATCCCGCCGCGTAGGCCGCGCCGCTGGCGAGCGCCGGAAGCTCCGCGCCGTGGGCATAGCCGTGGAACAATGCGAAGCCGCCGATGACGGCCGAGGCGGCCGCCGTACCCGGCATCCGCCGCAGGGCGACGGCAAGACCGAGCAGCAGAACCGAGAGGGCGATCCCCGTCTCCACGGCGGGAAGCCCGGGCTGCGCCATGCCGAGCAGCCCGCCCGCGGCCATCATGCCCAGAAAAGCGGCAGGCAGCGCCCAGAGCGCCCGCCCACCAAGCATTGCGGCGAGCACGCCGACCGCCAGCATGGCCAGCACGTGGTCGACGCCCGAAAACGGATGGGAGAAGCCGGCGAGGAGGCCGCTCACGCCCTCGTGCCCCGGATGGGCCCAGGCGGCATCGGACATCACGAGAAGGCCGGAGGCGAGGGCGGCAGGATGGGCAAGGCGAAGGGCCATGGGGGTCTCCGGGCAGGGATGGTTCTGGCGGACGTGCAGCACGTGGCGTGCCAAGGCCGGGCGGCCGCGAGACTGCGGCGCTCGCGATTCTGCCGCAAGGGGCCTCGCGGCAGCCGCGCTCTCGCTGGATCGCCTCGGCTCCTTGCGACACCATGGGACGCTCCCGCAGCTGGACCTGACCCATGGCCCTCACGCTCTACGCCCATCCCTTCTCGTCCTATTGCCAGAAGGTGCTCGTCGCCCTCTACGAGACGGGGCTGCCTTTCACCGTGGCGGAACTCTCGCCCGAGAACCCCGAGGCCGGCGCGGACTGGATGCGGCTCTGGCCGCTGCGCCGCATGCCCATCCTCGTCGACGACGGGCGCATGGTGGCGGAATCCAGCATCATCATCGAGCATCTCGGTCTGGAGCATCCCCGCCCGGTCCGCCTGCTGCCGGAGGATCCACGCGCCGCCCTCGACGTGCGCTTCATGGACAGGATCTTCGACCTGCATGTCCAGACCCCGATGCAGGGCATCGTCGCCGCGGCGATCCGCGGGCAGGACCCCGTGACGGCGCCCGGCATGGCGCAGGCCCGCGAGTCCCTCGAGCGGACCTATGCCTGGCTCGACGAGACGCTGGCGGGACGCGCCTGGGCCGTGGGCGAGGATTTCACGATGGCCGACTGCGCGGCGGCGCCGGCCTTGTTCTATGCCGACTGGACGCACCCCATCCCCGAGCGCCTGGCCACCCTGCGGGCCTACCGAGCCCGCCTCCTGGCGCGGCCGTCCATGGCCCGGGCCGTGGACGAGGCGAGGCCCTACCGTCCTCTGTTCCCGCTGGGCGCGCCGGACCGCGATTGAGGTTGGGTCACGCCCGGCGTACCCCCACCCCTCACCGGGGGGCGGAGAGGCACGGGGTCACGCCGACGATTCAGCTCGCTTCAGGCTACAAAGCCGGGCATTCCCCCTCCCCCTGGCGGGGAGGGGTACGGGGTGGGGTGGCCGGGCGTTCTCAACGATGTCCCAACGACGCGTCACAACCCCGCCGCCGGTCGCCCGAGAATAGCCGCCGCCGCCATGTGGCCGACGAGGATGGCCGGCGCGTTGGTGTTGGCGGAGGTGATGTTGGGGAAGATTGAGGCGTCCGCCACGCGCAGGCCCTCCACGCCGTAGACGGCGCAGTCCGGCCCCACCACGCCGCCCCGGTCCTCGGGCGCCATGCGGCACGTGCCGCAAGGGTGGTAGACCGTGCCGCTGCGCTCCCGGAAATCCTGGAGGATGGCCTCGTCGCTCGCTGCGAGCAGGTCCGGGCCTTGCGCGCTCGCCACCGCGGCCCGCAGAGCCGGCGTCGCCATGAAGCGGCCGACGAGGCGCGCGCCGGCCACGGCGTCCGCGAGGTCGCGGTTGGTGGAGAGGTAGTGCGGGACGATGCGCGGCGCGGCCTCGGGGGCCAGCGAAGCGATGTCGATGCGTCCGGTGCTGGTCGGCCGGCAGGCATTGAAGCCGACGATGAAGCCCGGGAAGGGGTCGGGCTTCAGCATGACCCGGCGGCCGCGATATTCGGTCGAGTAGCTCAGCGGGTTAAAATAGAGCTGCATGTCAGGGCGCGGGACGTCCGGCAAGGAGCGCAGCAGCCCGCCCATCTGGTTGACGCTGAGGCTCAGCGCACCCATGCGGCGCAGCACGAACTCGATGCCCGCGCGCACGCGGCCGTGCCAGCTGCCGAGGATCGCGTTGAGCGTGGGTTCGGTGGCGCGGAAGAAGTAGCTGACCGCGAGATGATCCTGCAGATGGCCTCCCACGCCGGGGTTCTCGTGGCGCACAGCGATCCCATGGCTGGACAGCAGGTCGCCAGGGCCGATGCCGGAAAGCTGCAGCAGGCGCGGCGAGTTCACGGCTCCCGCAGCAAGGACGACTTCGCCCCGGCAGCGCACCGTCTCGCTCACCCCGCCGCGGCGATAGGCGACCCCCACTGCGCGCTGGCCCTCGAAGAGCACGCGCTCCACGAGCGCGCCCTTGCGCAGCTCCACGTTGGGCCGGCGCAGGGCCGGGCGGAGGAAGGCGTCGGCCGCCGACCAGCGCAGCCCCTTGCGGGTATTGATCGCGTAGGGCCCGACGCCTTCCGGCGCGGGACCGTTCAGGTCCACGCGGGGGATGCCGAGCTCCTGCGCGGCGGCGTAGAAATGGCGCTTCAGCGGATGATATTCGGGCTCGCGGTCGCTGACCCAGAGCGGGCCGTCGCCGCGCACCGATCCGTCGGGTCCGACATGGCGCTCGAAGCGGCGGAACACCGGCTCGACGTCGCTCCAGCCCCAGCCGGGATTGCCGGCCTCGCGCCAGTCGTCGTAGTCGCCCGGCAGGCCGCGGCAATAGACCATGGCGTTGATGGAGCTGGAGCCCCCCAGCACTTTTCCGCGGGGCCAGTAGCTTTCGCGCCCCAGGAGGCCCTCGTCGGGCTCCGTCTTGAAGCGCCAGTTCACCTTGGGGTCGTGGAAGGAGATGCCGTAGCCGATCGGCACCTTGATCCAGGGCCGCCGGTCCGTGCCGCCGGCCTCCAGCACCAGCACGCGCGCGCGCCCGTCGGCGCTCAGCTTGTCGGCGAGCACGCAGCCGGCCGAGCCGGCGCCCACCACCACGTAGTCGAAGATAGCGTCCGGCATTGTCCAGTCCACGCGGCGACTCAGGCCACCGGCACGGTCCGGCAGCTTGAGGCTGAACGCAAACAATGGGATCCTGGCCAAAGGGTTCATCCAGCTTGGGCCTTCCCGTGTCCTATTCCCTCCCCCTCCTTGTCTGGCTGCGCACCTTCGAAGCCGCGGCGCGCCACCTCGGCTTTGCGCAGGCCGCCGACGAACTCGGCGTGACGCCGGCCTCGGTGAGCCAGCAGGTACGCTCGCTGGAGGCGCATCTCGGCGTCGCGCTCTTCGAGCGCCTGCCTCGGGGCGTGCGGCTCACGACGCTGGGCCGGGCCTATTACCCGTCGGTTCGCAAGGCGCTCGACGATCTCACGGTCTCCACGGCGAGCCTGTTCGGCGGCGCTGCGGGCCGGCGCGTCACCATACGCTGCGCGGTGAGCTATGCCGCGCTGAGGCTCGCCCCGCGTCTCGCCGATTTCCGCGCCCGCCATCCCGACATCCGGGTGCGTCTCTATGCGTCGATCTGGGGCGACGACGCGGAGGAGGGGCAGGTCGACCTGGAGATCCGCTATGGCAGGGGGCAATGGGAGGGGTTCGACGCGACATCGCTCGCCGCGCCCGTCTCCGTCCCCGTCGTGCCGCCGCACCTCGCAGGCGCTCCTGATCCCGCGGGCCTGCTGCGCCGGATGGCGCGCGAGGCCCGCATCGACGTCGTCGGCTGCGAGCGCATGTGGCCTGACCTTGCAGAGCGGCTGGGCTGGGGCGAGCCGCCCCCGGCCGCCGGCGTGGTGGTGGACACGTCGTTGCTGGCGCTGGAACTCACCGCGTCCGGCCAAGGTTGCGCGCTGATCGCCAACGATCTCGCCGAGGCGGCGGCCCGGTCGGGCCGGGTCGCAATCCTTCCGGACATTGCCTTGCGCCACGACGAGAGCCACTTCCTGCTCGCCTCGCGTGTCGGCCCGGGGCCGTCACCGGACGCTCTGGTCTTTCGCGACTGGCTGCTGCGGGAAGCCGGGAACGTGCTGCAGCAGCCGCAGTCGAGCGCCCATGACGGACTCGGCTCCCGCCCATGAGCCTGACCCCAGCGGCCTGGCCCGCGGGCGGCTCACGCCGCCCATTCGCCCTTGCGGAACACCGGCGCGCGCGTGCCGTCCGGCAGGATGCCGTCGATGTCGATCTCGTTCGAGCCGATCATCCAGTCGATGTGGATAAAGCTCTTGTTGCCGCCCTGCGCCTCGATCTGCTCGGGCGTGAGGCTCGTGCCGTTCACGAAGCACTTGGCGTAGCACTGGCCGAGCGCGATGTGGCAGGCCGCGTTCTCGTCGAAGAGCGTGTTGTAGAAGAGCAGCCCGCTCTGGGAAATCGGCGAGGAGTGGGGCACCAGGGCCACCTCGCCGAGCCGGCGCGCACCCTCGTCGGTGTCGAGCACCTTGAGCAGCACCGCCTCTCCCTTGGAGGCGTGCGCCTCGACGATGCGGCCGCCTTCGAAGCGGACCTGGATGTCGTCGATCAAAGTGCCCTGGTGGGAGAGGGGCTTGGTGCTGCGCACGTGGCCCTCCACGCGCCGCGCGTGCGGCGTCGTGAAGACCTCTTCCGTGGGGATGTTGGCGTTGCAGGTGATGCCGTTCTTGGCCGTGGAGGCGCCGCCCTCCCATTCGTGGCCGTCCGCCAGGCCGATGGTGAGGTCGGTGCCCGGGCCGGTGTAGCGCAGCGCGGAGAAGCGGCGCTCGTTCAGCCAGCGCGTGCGCCGGTGCAGGGCGGCGTTGTGGTCCGCCCAGGCTCCGATCGGGTCGTCGCCCGAGACACGCGAGGCCGCGAAGATCGCCTCGGCGAGCTTGGCGACCGCCACGTCCTCCTCGTCGCCCGCAAAGACCTGCCTGGCCCAGGCCGTGCCGGGCCAGGAGACGATGTTCCAGTTGATGTCGAAGCCGGCGATCTTTTCCAATGCCGGCTGGTAGGCGATGGCGTTGGCCTTGTTGGCGCGCGCGACCTTGGCGGGGTCCTGCCCCGCGAGCAGCATCGGGTTGTCGCCGACGATGGCGAGGCGCGCCGTGTTCGCCGCGAAGGCCTTGGCCACGCCCTCGTAAAGCCAGGACGGCGCACGGTCGAAACCTTCGTCGCGGCTATGCCTGTAGCGCGCCAGCGTCAGCTCCTCGTCGGACAGGATGGGCGTCACGATGCCCGCGCCAGCCTTGTAGGCCTCCGCCGCGATGAGGCGGACGAGCGGCAGCGCGGCGGCGGGGGCGGTGAGGAAGAGGTCCTGCCCCGGCTGCAGGTTGAGGCCCACCCGCACCGCCACCTGCGCCAGCTTCTCGAGCTTCGCGGGATCGATGACGGGCGAGACGTTGCGGGCGTGCGAGGTCATGGCGGAGCCTCCGGTCGGGCGATGAATCGGTCGGGAAGACTATAGGGCCTCGCGCGGCGGGGTCACCTGCGGCGCGCGAGCAGACTACCGCCCGCCGGCCTGCTCGAGCAGCGCGATGACGGCCGCCTGCCGCATGCGGCGGGCATGGGCGAGGGGCGTGACGCCCTCGCGGTCAGGCAGGTTGACCTTGGCGCCGGCGGCGAGGAGCTGGCGGACGATCTCGGCATAGGTGGGGCCGCCATCGCCGAGGATCACGGCCTCGAGCAGGGCCGTCCAGCCCAGGCGATTGACGTGGTCGATGTCGATGCTCGTCTTCAGCAACTCGCGCACCACCTCGACATGGCCGTGGTGGCAGGCCGGGATCAGCCCCGTGCCGCCGTACCGGTTGGTGCTCCTGAGGTCCGCGCCATGCGCGAGCGTGAGGCGCAGGATCTCCAGCCGGCCCTCGGCGGCGGCGTAGAGATAGGTGCTGTCCTGCATGTCGTCCTTCGCGTTGACGTCCGCCCCCGCTTCGATCAGCAGGCGCGCGGCTTCGACTGCGTCGGCATGCGTCGCGGCGAGCAGCGCCGTGCGGCCACGGCCGTCGCGCGCCTCCAGGTTCGCGCCCGCCGCGAGCTGCGCGCGCAGGGCGGCGACGTCGCCCTTGCTCGCCGCCTCGACCAAGGCCGTCGCGTCCTTCGCCATGCTTCGCCTTGCCAAACCTGCAACACTCATTGCCATCATGACGGCAAGCGCGCCTCGGCGCGACAGGCCTGCCGGAGCGGCGGACGAGGCGGGGCTCACGTCTGCGAGAGGATGACGAAGTCGGAGCCGGTCTGCTGGTCCGGATGGCTTGGCAAGTCCGTGACGATGAAGACCATGCCGGGATGCATGCGGGCCGACATGTCCTTCACGAAGGGAGGATCGCCGGAGAGCCGCTGGATCAGGTTGGCCTCGGGCAGGCCGGGCTGGGAAGGGTCCGGCTGGTGGCTGATGCCCTGCCAGGCGAGGCCCTTGTCGGGATCGCTGCCGCCACGCAGCACCAGAACGTGCTCGCCCAGCGGCGGCTCGCCCTTGAGGGTGAGCGTGCCGGTGGCGATCACGTTGCCGTTCTCGATAAGGGTGAGCGTTCGGTCGGCGGAGGAGGCGATGACGCTCGTGACGGGCTGCGCCTGGCCTTCCGCCCAGTCGACCGGCAGGGACTTGCCCTTGAGGTTGGCCACCGCGCCCTCGAACTCGTCTTCCGCATAGCCGCCGAGCACGAGGCCTGGATGGACGAGCTCATAGGGATCGGTGTGGGCGCCGGAGATGATGACGGGCGTCCCGAGATGGGTGACGGTGAAGAGCTTCGCCGAGAACTCCATGGGCAAGCGGACGCAGCCATGCGAGGCGGGATAGCCGGGCAGCTTGCCCGCGTGCAGCGCGATGCCACCCCACGTGAGGCGGTTCATGTTCGGCATCGGCGCGTCGTTATAGGTGGAGGAATGGTGGTTCTTGTCCTTCTGCAGGACGACGAAGACGCCGGTCGGCGTCTCGTGGCCCGGAGCGCCCGTCGAGCAGGTTGAGACCGCGATGCGGATGCCGTTGCGGTAGACGTGGACGAGCTGCTCGGGGATGGAGGCGACGACCGCCACTGGCCCCTCCGGCGAGCGCTCGGGATGCCAGGTGAAGTCGCCGGGCTTGAGCTCCTGGATCTCGGTGAGGTCTGCCGCCTCGTCCGAGCGGGCAGGTCCGTGCCAGGGGAGCAGGGCGGCCGCCCCGAATCCGGCGACGCCGTGCAGCACCGTCCGTCGCGTCAGGTCCCTTTTCACCATTGCTCCCTCCCTGTCGCGCTCAAGGTAGGAAACTTGCATGCAAAGGTCGAGCTTGGAGCACGACACTTGGCGGGCCGGATCAGCCGGCCCGCCTCAGGCCGGCCCCCGTCAGGGCGCCGGGACGAGCGTCACCGTGGTCACGCCGGCCGCGATGTTGAGGCCGGTCTGGCCCTCCACGGAGAGGGGCTGCAGCGAGAAGGCGCGGCCGGTGCCGCCGACGAGGACGTTGGCGCCGAGGCCCGCGCCCACCGTCGCCTCCGCGCCGACGCCGCCATAGCTGCCGGCCAGCGCGCCCTTCGGCACGCCCTTGGCGGGGGCGAGCACGCCCCAGACCAGCATGCCGGCATCGACCTTGCCGATGGCGACGCCATATTCGTCGATCTTGCCGGTGTAGTTCTCGCTGCCGGCGTCGGTCTTGAAGACGCAGGTCATGGTCTGCTTCTGCACGAGGAAGAGGCCCACGCCCGCCGACACGTCGCAGGTGAGCGTGCCCACGTTGACGGAGGACTGGGCCTGCGCGGCTCCGGCCAGGATGGTGGTGGCCAGCGCGGCCAGAGCGAGGGTGGACTTGAGCATGGTGGGCTTCTCCTGGGAGCCGGCGGCCCGCCGCAATGTGGGGTGCCGGGCGAGGTGGTTCGCTTCTTGGTTGTATTCGCGAGCGGGACCTTAGCCGGAAAGTTCTGGCTGCGAAATGACCGAGCTCAAGCAGGCGGGCGCGAGGAACGAAGACGCGGGCCGGACGGTTGGACAGGGGTGTCGTCCGACGGTCTCGCCATGCCGAAAAGCCCGCCTGTCCTCTCCTTCACCCTGGCCCTGGCCGTCCTGCTCGCCTGCGGAAGCGCCAGCGCCCGGCCCTCCGCTGCCGCCACGCTCGATGCCGCCGCGATCGACGGCGCGACGTTCGGCGCGCGGCCCGTGAAGGGCGTCGACCCCGCCCTGGTGCGGGCGGAGGTGCTGCTCGACCGGTTGCGCTTCTCGCCGGGCCAGATCGACGGGCATGGCGGCCCGAACGTGGACGAGGCCATCAAGGCCTACCAGGCGGCGCAAGGCCTCGCGGACACGGGAAAGCTGGACCGGGCCACGTTCGAGCGCCTCACGGCCGCGGCTCCTCCGCCAACAACCCGCTACACGGTCACCCGCGACGACGCCATGGGCCCCTTCACGAAAAGGATTCCGCGCAGGGTCGAGGAGCAGTCGAAGCTGAAGCGGCTCGGCTATCGCAATGTCGTGGAGCTGCTGGCCGAACGCTTCCACATGGACGAGCGGCTGCTCCGGCAGCTCAATCCCGGCTCGCGGTTCGAGGCCGGAGACGAGATCGTCGTGACGAACGTGGCGCGGGGGCCCGAGGACGAGAAGGCGGATCGCCTGGAGGTCGCCAAGGGCGAGCGCCGGCTGCGGGCCTATTCCAGCGACGGCGTGCTGCTCGGCAGCTATCCCGCCTCGATCGGCAGCACGGAGAAGCCCGCGCCCTCCGGCAGCTTCGCCGTGAACCGCGTCGCGAAGGGACCCACCTGGACCTACAATCCGAAGTTCCAGTTCAAGGGCGTGAAGGCCAGGCGGCCGGTCACCGTGCCGGCCGGGCCCAACAATCCCGTCGGGGCGGTCTGGATCGACCTCACGGCGGAGACCTACGGCATACACGGCACGCCCGAGCCGCGCATGATCGGCAAGAGCTTCTCCCATGGCTGCGTGCGGCTGACCAACTGGGACGCGCTCGACCTCGCCACCCTCGTGCACAAGGGCACGACGGTGGACTTCGTCGACTGACGGTCCTTCGGCTCAGCAGCCGGAGAGAGCGCGGATGTGCTCGATGAAGAGCCCGTCGGGTTCGGAGCGCACGCGCAAGATGGCTTCCCCGTCGCATAGAGCGCCGGCGAGCGTCTCGAAGGCATAGCGCGCCCGCACGGTGCCCGGGGAGACCTCATCGACGGACCGGAGCACGAGTGGCCGCCGCAGGCCGCCATAGAAGGTCTGCATGGCCGCCGCCGAGAAGGGTCCCCGGCCACGCTTCTCCGGCACGAGGTAGCCCGCCGCCGCGATGCCGTCCCCGCGCCCGAGCGCGCGGTAGAAGCCCGTCACGGCCTCGGCCGGAGTGGCGGGGCCGGGCGCGACCTCGCCGAGCGAAGGCGGCGGGGCGGCGACGGGCTGGGCGAGCGCGGCGCCGAACACGCCGACGAGGCCGACAGCGAGAAGCACGACACGGGACATGCGCGACATGGGACACCTCCCCGGCAGAACGGCGATCCCGGCCCCCTGTTCCCGCCGCGTCCGCCTCGGCCGCTCACCCCGCCCAGGCCGCCTGCAGGAAGCGCGCGGCGTGGGCAATCGCCTGGCGGCCGGCGGAGAGCCGCTGCCACCACAGCGGAAAGGCGTGGATCATCTGCGGGTAGATCTCCAGCGTCACCGGCACGTCCGCCGCCCCCGCCGCCTCCGCGAGGCGCGCGGCGTCGGACAGCAGCGTCTCGCTGGAGCCGACCTGGATCAGCATGGGCGGGCTGCCCGAAAGGTCCGCTCCCAGCACGGAGACACGGGGATCGCTGCGCAGCGCGCCAGTCCCGCAATAGGCCGTGGCGAGTTCCTCGAGATAGGCGCGGTGGATCAGCGGGTCGACCTTGTCCTTCGTGTCGAGCGTCTCTCCGGACATGGTGAGGTCCGTCCACGGCGAGAGCAGCCAGAGCGCGGCGGGCTGCCGCTGCCCGGCCGCGCGCAGCGCGTTGGCCGTGGCGACGGAGAGGTTTCCGCCCGCGCTGTCGCCGGCCAGGGCGATCGCGCCCTGCTGGTAGCCGAGCGGTCCCGTGAGCGCGGACCAGACCGCAGCCGCGTCTTCGTGGGCCGCCGGGAACGGATGTTCCGGCGCGAGCCGGTACTCCACCGCCAGCGTGCGGCAGCGCGCGGCGCGGCCTGCCTCGGTCACCAGCCCGCGGTGGCTGACGATGGAGCCGGAGCAATAGCCCCCGCCATGGAAATAGACGAGCAGCCGCGAAGGATCGCTGCCCGGCGCGAGCGACCATTCGCAGGCCACGCCGCCCACGGCCTCGGGCGTCAGCGCGATGTCGGGCGCGACGGGGTCGGCCGCGCCCACCTCCTCGATGCGCGAACGGCGCTGCGCCCAGCCCACCGGCCGCGGCTTGGCGCTCAAGAGCGCCCGGACGGAGTCGATCTCGGAGCCGGCCATCCTGTCCTCCCGGTTGCAGGACGGCACTGTCTCACAAACGCGAGCTCGGCGGCACTCCCTAAGCCCCCTGCAAGGCCGGGGCGCGCGCCGGCGGGCGGGCGCGCAGCAGGAGCCACAGCACCACCGCGAGGTTCAGGCCGTTCCAGGCGACGCCGTGGATGAAGGCGAGGCGGTAGGAGCTCGTCCAGTCGAAGATCAGGCCGGACGCATAGCCGCCGAAGGCCATGCCGAGGATGGTGGAGGCGAGCACGATGCCGATCTTCTCGCCCGCCTCGCGCGGGGGAAGCAATTGCCGGCAGATCACCGCGTACATCGGCACGATGCCGCCCTGGAACAGGCCGAAGATGCCGGAGACCACGTAGAGGGAGGTGAGCCCGTTCACGACGGTATAGAGCAGCAGCGAGACGCCCTGCATCAGCGAGCCGATGAGCAGGGTCTGCACGGCGCCGATCCTGTCGCAGACGATGCCCGAGGCGATTCGCGAGAAGATGCCGAGGAAGAGCATCAGGGACAGCATCTCCGCGCCGCGGGCGACGCCGTAGCCGAGATCGCCGCAATAGGCGACGATGTGCACCTGCGGCATGGACATGGCCACGCAGCAGGCGAAGCCGGCCACGGCCAGCAGCGCGACGAGCAGCCGCGAGGAGACGCCGACATCGGCGCGCGCCCGCGCCGTCGCGGCCTCGGCATCGGCCATCATGCGGACGGAAGGCCGCCGGCGCATCAGGGCGGCCAGCGGCACCACGAGGGCGGCGATGACGATGCCCATGCCGATATAGGTCGCGCGCCAGCCATAGGCGGGCATGGCCCACTTCATCATGAGCGGCCAGATCGTGCCGGCGAGGTAGTTGCCGGACGCGACGATGGACACCGCGAGGCCACGGTGCTTCACGAACCAGTGGGAGATGTCGGCCACCATGGGCGCGAAGCCGGTGCCGGCGCACAGGCCGATCAGCAGGAAGTGGACGGCGGTGAAGACCGTGATGTTCGGCGCGAGGCCGGCGATGGCGAAGCCCGCCCCGAGGCTCACGGCCGCGAAGACCAGCAGCACCGCGATCCCCGTGCGATCCATCACCCGGCCCAGGATGATGCTGCCGATCGCCAGCCCGATCATGAGGAGGGTGTAGGGCAGCGATGCCGCCGCCCGGTCCACGCCGAACTCCGCCTGCACGGATGGCAGCGCCACCACGACCGCCCACATGCCTGCGCCCAGGATGGTGGAGATGAGCAGCGACACGCCCATGCGCAGGAAGGCGTAGCGGCTGTCCGGGCTGTAGGGATCCGGCGCGGCGGCGGAGGGCAGGGCAGAGCTGGGCATCGCGGGATCCGGGGACGGCAGGACGGGCGTCGCCCGCCCGCAGAGGTGAAGGCCGAACGGTCGCCTTGGCAAGCCACGCTTTCGCAGGCGGGACTTGGTGTTTTCGAATGGCTCGCCCGCCTAGGGGTCAGCCGTGGTGCGCCGCCACCGTCTTCAGCACCGAGAAGCCGTAGAGCGCCTCGAACCCCTTCTCGCGGCCATGGCCGGACTTGCCGACGCCGCCGAAGGGCAGTTCCACCCCGCCGCCCGCGCCGTAATTGTTGAGGAAGACCTGCCCCGCGCGCAGCCTCTTCGCCAGCCGCATCTGGCGTCCGCCGTCGCGCGTCCAGACGCCGGCCACGAGGCCGTAATCCGTGCCGTTGGCGATGGCGACGGCCTCCTCCTCGTCGTCGAAGGGAATGATCACCTGCACCGGCCCGAAGATTTCCTGCCGGGCGAGGCGATGCTCCGCCGGCACGTTCGTGAAGAGCGTGGCCGGGACGTAGTGGCCGCCGGCCGGCGCATCGGCGACGACCTGCCCGCGCGCCGCAAGCGCGAGGTCGCCGCCTTCCGCCAGGAAGCGCTCCACCATCTGCCTCTGCCGCGCCGAGATGAGCGGTCCGAGCTCCAGGTCGGCGAGTGCGGGGCCGGAGCGCAGGGCGCGGTAGCGCTCGGCCATGCGCGCGACGACCTCGTCGAGCACGGGGCGCTGCACCAGGATACGCGAGCTCGCCGAGCAGGTCTGGCCGGCATTCTGGATGCCGGCATTGACGAGGAAGGGCAGGGCCTTGTCGAGGTCGGCGTCGGCGAAGACGAGCTGGGGCGACTTGCCGCCGAGCTCCAGCGTGACCGGCACGACGTTGCGGGCGGCCGCCTCCTGCACCAGCGTGCCGACGGTGACCGACCCCGTGAAGGAGAGGTGCCGCACGCCGGGATGGGCGGACAGCGCCGCGCCGGCCTCCTCGCCGAGGCCCGGCACCACGTTGAGCGCGCCCGCCGGCAGCCCGGCCTCGCGCGCGATGTCCGCAAAGGCGAGCGCGGTGAGGCAGGCCTCCTCGGCCGGCTTGAGCACGCAGGCATTGCCCATGGCCAGCGCCGCGCCCACCGAGCGCCCGACGATCTGCATCGGGTAGTTCCAGGGCACGATGTGTCCGGTGACGCCGTGCGGCTCGCGCAGGGTGTAGACGGTGTAGCCGTCGAGATAGGGGATGGTCTCGCCCATCACCTTGTCCGCCGCCCCGCCATAGAACTCCATGTAGCGGGCAAGTGCGACCGCATCGGCGCGGGCCTGCTTCAGCGGCTTGCCGACGTCCCGGGCCTCGAGCTGGGCGAGGATGTCGACACGCTCCAGCACGAGCCGGCCCATGCGGGCGAGGATGCGCCCGCGCTCCGCGGCGGGCGTCGCGCCCCATGCTCCCGCGAGAGCCGTCTCGGCGGCGGCGACGGCATCGTCGATGTCGCCGGCCTCGCCGCGGGCGATGGCGGCGACCATCTCGCCCGTCGAGGGATCCTCCACCGGCAGCGTCCGGCCGGCGCGGGGCCGCGTCCAAGCCCCCCCGATGAAGCAGGCCTCCAGGTCGAACCCGACGAGGTCGCGCATGGCCGTCTCCTCCCCTTCCGGTCGCCGGATCCTCCCCTCCCCGCGCCGCCGTTTCAACCCGGGTATCGACCTTGGCGGGAGGCAGCAATGCCGCCATGGGCTTCCCGCAGGGCCCCGCGGACCCTACCTTGCCCCCGAACGCGGCCTTGCCGCCCGCCACCTGCCAAGGACGAGAGCCCCCATGTCCCTGTCTCCCATCTTCGCCCGCGCGGTCGCCCTGGTCGGCGGCACCATGGTCAGGCTGCGTCACGGCGGCGAGGAGGTCGCGCCGGCCTGGGGCGCGAGCCCCGCCATCCCCCAGGCCAGGCCCCAGGGCGCGCTGCCGACGCTGAAGATGCCGACTGCGCGCGGCTGGTCCGGCGGGCGCAAGCCCTCCGTCGCGGCGGGCCTGAAGGTCCAGGCCTTCGCGACGGGGCTCGACCATCCCCGCTGGATGGAAATCCTGCCCAACGGCGACGTGCTCGTCGCCGAGGCCTGCTTCGTGGCGGGACCCATCAAGTCGGTCTTCGACTACGCCATGCAGACCACTATGCAGCGCGCCGCCGCCATCGGGGTGAGCGCCAACCGCATCACGCGGCTCAGGGACGCGAACGGGGACGGCGTGGCCGAGCGCTCCGAGCCCTTCCTCACGGGGCTCAACCAGCCCTTCGGCATGGCGCTGGTCGGCGAGACCTTCTATGTCGGCAACACCGACGGCCTCTTCGCCTTTCCCTATGACGCGGCTTCGGCCTCGGTGAATGGCCCGGGCCGCCGGCTCACCACCTACAAGCCCGGCGGGCACTGGACGCGCAGCATCCTCGTCAGCCCCGACCGCGCGAAGCTCTACGTGGGCGTGGGCTCCCTCAGCAATATCGGCGACCAGGGCATGGAGGCCGAGGAGGGCCGAGCCGCCGTGTGGGAATACGAGATCGCCACGGGCGGGCACCGAATCTTCGCCGCCGGCCTGCGCAACCCCGTCGGCCTCGCCTGGGAGCCCGGCACGGGCGCGCTCTGGACGGTGGTGAACGAGCGCGACGGCCTCGGCGACGAGACGCCGCCCGACTACCTCACCAGCGTGCAGGAGGGCGGCTTCTATGGCTGGCCCTATTGCTACTGGGGCCGCACGGTCGACGACCGCGTGCCGCAGGACGCCGCCCTCGTGGCGCGCGCGGTGACGCCGGACTACGCGCTGGGCGGGCACACCGCCTCCCTCGGACTCGCCTGGATGCCGGCGGGCACCCTGCCGGGCTTCCCCGACGGCATGGTCATCGGCCAGCACGGGTCATGGAACCGCAGCAAGCTCAGCGGCTACAAGGTGGTCTTCGTGCCCTTCGCCAACGGCAAGCCCTCGGGTCCCGCGCGCGACATTCTCTGGGGCTTCCTCTCGCCGGACGAGAGCGAATCCTACGGCCGCCCGGTCGGCGTCACGATCACACCCGACAAGGCGCTGCTGGTGGCCGACGACGTCGGCAACGTCATCTGGCGCGTGACGGGAGCCTGAGCCGGTCACCCGGAACATTCTGCGGCCCGCGTTGTTCGCGGGGGATGGCAGCAACGGAATGGCTCGGCTATCTCGCGGCGCTCGGCACGACCTCGGCCTATGCGCCGCAGGTCGTGAAGGTCGTCAGGACCCGCCGCACGCAGGACATTTCGCTGAAGGCCTTCCTCGTGCTCGTGACGGGGCAGGCGCTCTGGCTCACCTACGGCGTGATGGGCGGGGACTGGCCACTCATCCTGTCGAATGCGGTGACCCTGCTGTTCACCGGAACGATCCTCGCCTTCAAGCTGCGCGAGGTCCGGGCGGAACGCCGCGGCTGACACGATGCCTTGTCATCCCCGCCGTAGCGGAGCGGGGAACCGGGATGCGAGAAGGACGGACTGGAAACACGGCGGCGGCACAGGCCCCGGTCCGGGGTCTATGCCGCACTGCTTCGCGCTTCAGCGCCCGGGACCAAGCGTCGTGATGCGACGAGAGGGCGTCAGTTGCCCGCCACCGCAAAGCCGCCCACCTCGAGCCGCGAATTCAGCCCGGGCACCACGTCCTGCCAGTAGCCGAGGCACCACTTGCCGACCTCCGGCGCGGTGCAGGTCTCGTTAACCGGGCCGGGATCACAGACGCAGTACTTGTCCGCCCGCGGCGTCACGCCCTCGACGACCTTCTTCTGGCCGGACGGCAGGGCGAAGTTCACCGGGCCCTTGGCCGTCTTGATCCCGAACTGGCAGGTATGGCCGGCCGGCGCCGAGCAGACGAACTCCACCGCCTTTTCCTGGGCGAAGGCCGGCGTGGCGAGGGCGCCCAGCAGAAGGGCGGCGGCGGCAAGGGCTCTCATCGGCGATCTCCTCGTGGAGGGGGACGCGCGGATGATGGCGGCCCGCGCCGGCGCGGGCTTGACCATTCGAGCCAGGACTTGTCAGTCCGGGACTTGTCAGGCCTGGACTTGCCCGGGCCTGTCACGCGCTGTCCTGCCGGGCCGGGGGGCTCGACATCCGGTCCCGGCGAGGCGACAAGGGGCGCGAAACGCTCAACCCGACACGCGAGACGGCCGCCGGGCCGCAGGGCTCCGCCTCAGAACAATGTCGCGTTCTCCCATCCTCGTCCTCGACAAGGTCCGGCTGCGGCGCGGCGAGCGGCTCGTCTTCGACGGGCTGAGCCTCACGCTCGACGAGCCGCGCGTCGCGCTGGTCGGGGCGAACGGCTCGGGCAAGAGCACCCTCCTGCGCCTCGCCCATGGCCTCGCCCTGCCGGACGAAGGCCGCGTGACGACGCTTGGGCTGGACACGGCGCGCGACCGCCGCCTCATTCCAGGGCGCGTCGGCTTCCTGTTCCAGTCGCCCGACCGGCAGATCCTGTTCCCGACCGTGGGCGAGGAGGTGGCCTTCGGCTTCGAGGACGAGGCCACGCCGCGAAAGGAGGCGCTGCGCCTCGCCGCCGCGTGCCTCGGGAAGCACGGGCGAGGAGACTGGCTGGAGCGCGGCGTCGACACGCTGTCGGAGGGCGAGAAGCAACTCGCCTGCCTCATCGCCGTCACCGCGCGCGAGCCAGGCCTGTTGCTGCTCGACGAGCCCTTTTCGAGCCTCGACCTCGCAGCGCGCGGCGTCTTCGCGCGCCGCCTCGCGCGGCTCGGCATTCCCCTGGTCATGGCGAGCCACGACCTCGACCTCGTGGCGGATTTCGACCGGGTGGTCTGGCTCGATGCGGGCGCGGTCCGCGCGGACGGGCGGCCCGGCGACGTGCTTCCCGCCTTCCGGGCGGAGATGCGCCAGCGGGCCGAGGCGGAGGGCGAGCCGTGATCTCCGCCTATGTCGCCGGGCGCTCCTGGCTGCACCGCACGCCCTTCGCGGCGAAGCTTCTCGTGCTGGCCGTCGCGAGCATCGCGCTCGCCCGCGTGCAGGACTGGCGGCTCCTCGCTTTCGCGCTCGCGGCGACGGTCCTGCTCTACGCCTCGGGCGGCCGCGCCATGCTGCGTCGCCTCGCGGACCTCAGGCCGCTCTGGCCGATGCTGCTGGTGATCGGCCTTCTGCAGTTCGCCTTCGAATCGGGCGAGTCCGCCGCGGTCTCGGTGATGCGGCTGCTGGCGCTCGTCGCGCTGGCGAGCCTCGTCACCTACACGACGACGCTGGCGGAGATGATGGAGACGCTGGAGCCCGCCTTCCGCCCCCTGCGCTGGCTGGGCCTGCAGCCGCGCGTGCCGGCGCTCGCCATCGCCCTGGTGCTGCGGCTGGTGCCGCTGCTGCTGGCGTTGTGGGCCGACAAGGCGGAGGCGTGGCGCGCGCGCACGCCCCGTCGTCTCTCCTTCCGCATGCTGCCCGCCTTCCTGGCCAACGCGCTCGCCATGGCCGATCATCTGGCAGAAGCGCTCGACGCGCGCGGCTTCTCGACGACTATCCCCCGGAGACCCCGACCATGACCTCGTCCGGCACCCGCACCCTCGTCCGCGTGGCGCTCTTCGCCGCCATCATCGCCGTGCTGGGGCTCATCCCTCCCATCAAGCTGCCCGTGGCGGGCGGCGTGCCCATCACCGCGCAGACTCTCGGCGTGATGCTGGCCGGCGTCATTCTCGGCGCGCGGCTCGGTGCGGCCGCCGTGCTGCTCTTCATCGCAGTGGTGCTTTTGGGCATGCCCTTCCTGTCGGGCGGGCGCGGCGGGCTCGGCGTGCTCCAGGGGCCGACGGTCGGCTTCCTGCTCGGCTGGATCCCCGGCGTGGTGGTGACAGGCCTTGTCTTCGCCGCTTTGCGCCGCCTCCCCGTCGCGGCGGCGGCCATCGCGGCCTCGGTGGTCGGCGGGATCGTGGTCGTCTATGCCTGCGGCATCGTCGGGCTGAGCCTCGTCACGGGCATCCCGCTCGACCGCGCGCTCTGGGCGAGCATCGCCTTCGTCCCCGGGGACCTCATCAAGTCCGTCCTCGTCGGCCTCGTCGCAGCCTCCCTGCCGCGCTCGACGCTGGGGCTGGCGGAGGCGCGGGCTGGCACACGGTAGCGCTGCCGGAGTCGTCGACTGACCACTGCCGCCGCCGCTGTCATCCCGGCCGCAGCGAAGCGGAGAGCAGGGATCCAGGACAACGCGCCTGGCGGGCCTGGATCCCGGTTCTGCGCAGCACCGCTTCGCGCTGCAGCGCGCCCGGGATGACACCCGAGAGGGAAGCGGTGGCGGAAAGTCAGGCCGCCGCCACCGCGCCCCTGCCGGCGCGGCCGAGGACGTCGAGGGCATCCTGGATGTTGAAGACGAGCTGGGTCTCGAGCGCGCGGCGGTCGCTGGCGGCGGGGTCGAGCAAGGCCGCCTCGAAGTCGGCGAGCGTGCGGCATAGCGTGCGGAAGCCCAGCATGCCGCTCGAGGACACGAGCTGGTGGACGTGGCGGATCAGTGGCTTGGGGTCCGCAGGGGCCGCCGCGCGCGCGCCGAGCGCCGGCTTGCTGAGGCCGGGCTGGATGCCGCAGAGCAGGGCCAGCATCTCCCGCAGGTGGGCGCTGAACTCGGAGAGCACGCAGTCGACGGTGGCCTGACCGATCTGGCGCGAGAGCTCGGCCAGCGCGCGCTCGTCGAGCACGGCCTTTCCGGCGGCGGCGGGCTCTGCCCGGCCCTGGCGGCGGGCGCCCGACCAGCGGGCCACGGCCAGCATCAGGTCGTCGCGCCGGAAGGGCTTGCCGAGGTGGTCGTCGAAACCCACCGAGCGCAGGGCCCGCACCTGCTCCGGCAGCACGGCGGCTGTCAGCGCCACGACGGCCGTGCGCTCCGCCGCGCCGGGCATGTCGCGGATGAGGCGCAGGGTCTGCACGCCGTCCATCTCGGGCATCTGCACGTCGAGCAGGATCAGGTCGAAGCCGCCGCGCGCGGCGTCGCGCCCGTGCAGTTGGCGGATCGCGTCGAAGCCGCTCGGCGCCTCCGTCACGTCGTGGCCGGCGTCGCGCAGCATGGCCGCCGCGATGATGCGGGACATCTCGTCGTCGTCGACCAGGAGGATGCGCACGCCGCCCTCGGCGGGCGCGGGCAGCGGCTCGCTCGCCTCCTCGGCGGCGACGGTGGCCACGATCTCGGGCAACGTGAACCAGAAGCGCGACCCCTTGCCCTCGCGGCTCTCCACGCCGATCGCGCCGCCCATCAGCGTCACGAGCTGGCGGCAGATGGCGAGGCCGAGGCCCGAGCCGCCATAGGTGCGCGCGATGGAGCCGTCCGCCTGCGCATAGCGCGCGAAGATCTGGTCGACCCGATCGGCGGGGATGCCCTTGCCGGTATCCGTCACGCTGCACAGGATCTCGGCGCCGCCCTCGCCCTCCCGACGCTCGACGCGGACGCCGATCCGTCCCTCCGCCGTGAACTTCACGGCGTTGCTGAGCAGGTTGGAGAGCACCTGCCCCAGGCGGTGATCGTCGGCCACGAGCAGGCGCGGGATCTCCGGGGCGATCTCGACGTCGACCGCGAGGCTCTTGGAGCGGGCCTTGTCCATGACGAGGGAGACGCAGCGCTGCACCAGCGCGCGCGGGTCGAAGCTGCGGGAATCCAGCACCACTGTGCCGCCGTCGAGGGCGGACGTATCCAGGATGTCGTTGACGACGGCGAGCAGGGCCTGCCCGGCCTGCTCCATGCGCTCGACATGCTCGCGCTGGCTCGCGGTGAGCGAGGGATCCGCCTTGAGCAGGTCGGCCGAGCCGATCACCGCATTGAGCGGCAGCCGGATCTCGTGGCTCATCGTGGCCAGGAACTCGGCCTGGGCGCGGCCGGCGCGGCGCGCCACCATGGCGGCCTCGCGCAGCACCTCGCGCCGGGCCCAGCGCAGGGTCACGTCGCGCATCTCGATCTTGAGCGTCGGCTGGTCCGAGGGGAAGACCCGCTCGGAGGGCTGGAAGGACGCCTCGATCCTGATCCAGCGCCCGCTGCCGTGGCGCAGCCGGAACTCGACGGCCGGGCAGTCCTGCCCGGTCAGGGCCTTCAGGCGGGCGGCGGCCACGGCGGGCCGGTCGTCGCCGTGAATGGCGGCCTCCAGCGCACTGCCGAGCAGCCGCGCGGGCGCGTAGCCGAGCACCTCGCGCGCCGTCGGCGACACGGCGGTGGCGAGGCCCCCGGCGTCGGTCAGCACGATGCATTTCGTGCGCCCGTCGGTCATCATCGCGAACTCGGCGTCGCGCTGCTTCCAGGCCTTTTCCGCGACCTTCTGCGACTGTGCCGAGACGAAGGCCTCGACGGGCTCCACGCCTGCCTGGGCCGCGGCGGCGCCCTGCACGGACCGGCGCTCGGCGAGGCGCAGGGCTGATTCGCATTCGCCGGCGAGCGCCTGCGCGAGGTCGGCGAGCGCGATGCGGTCGGCCTCCTTCAGCGCGCCGCCCATGTTCCAGACCCGCAGGCTGCCGAAGGTGCGGCCGGTGGAGAAGCGCAGCGGCATGCGGCTGGAGCGGCCGTTGCAGGCCTCCATGGTGCCGCGCTTCCAGCTGGCGCGCAGCACCTCGCCCTCGTCGAGCTTCAGCGTGACCCAGGCGGCCTCGATGGCGAGGAGGTGGCCGGCGAGGCGCACGGTGCGCTGGAAGGCTTCGTCCAGAGAAGCGTCGGCGAGCCGGTCCCATGACGACTTCTTGAACATGGTTTCCCTCCGCCGCACGCAACATAAGTCAACGCGCGCTAATAGGAGTGGAAACTTAAGATTGAAAAAGTGTTTACGACTCCCTCCGTGAGCAGACATGAACCGGACATTTGCCGTGTGGGCAAATTCTCAGGGCTGCGGAGACGTCGGCTTCCTGGCGCGCGGCCCCGGGTAGGTCGGGACGCCTTTCTGTTTCTGCCATTCCGGGTCATAGGCCTCGGGCTTTTCCGGGGTGAAGGCCGACGGGTTGCCCTCGTAGGTCGTCGGCGGGGCGTTGAAGGCGTTGACCTGAGCCTGCCAGGCCGCCTGGGCCTGGCGCTGCCGCTGCGGATTGCGCTCGGTGTGCAGGGCGTCGAGAGGCCGCGGGCGTGCGTTCGGCCGGATCCCGGACGGGGAGAAGACCGGCAGGACCATGCTTCCGGCTGGCCCGGCCTGGATCTGCACGCCGTCGAAGCCCGGCATGAAGGAGACGCGGCTGCCCGGCGCAGGCTTGCCGATGACGCAGCGCTTGAAGTAGCGCATGCACGCCTCGCGCGTGGGGAAGCGCGGTGCGGACTCGTCCCATTCCGCCTGCGCGTTGGCGAAGGCGGTCTTGCACTGCTCCGGCGTGTAGCGCCCTGCCTGGCTGCACAGATAGGGCGTCGCGAAGGTCGGACGGGGCAATTGCGAGGGCGCCGCCTTGGCCGCGAGCGCCGCCAGGGGCCACCCCATGCAGGCCAGCCCAAGGAAGCCAAGTCCGAGGCTCGCGCCGAGCGTGCGGCGTGCGGGGCGGACGAGCAGGCGGGTGGGCATGGCTGGCCTTGCCGAAGGATACAGGAGCGGCTCATTCTCCTGAACACCGAGCCGAACTCAAGGCAGACTGCACGGAATGCGGGCAGGCCGGTCGACGTCACGGTCGCGCCCGCCTCCGGCCGATCCGTTCCCGGTCAAGGTCATTAAGAGCCGTCAACCATTTCCGCTAATTTTACTCAACTCTTAGTGGTCCTATTCGACGCCTTTACCCGGCGTTGAACGACCGGGCCTCTACTGACCCTGTGAATGCGGGCTGCCACGCCCGTCCAAGGCGGATTCCGGATCCGCCCGTCAGGGGAGTTGAGCCTTGGCCGTTGCGACGTCCCACACCGAACGACGCTCCGAGCTCGCGGCGTTCCTGCGCTCCTATCGCGGCGCCTTCCTCGGCGTGGCGCTGGTCAGCGCGGCGGTGAGCATCCTCACGCTCACCGGCACCATCTTCATGCTTGAGATCTATGACCGTGTGTTGCCGAGCCGCAGCGTGCCGACGCTGGTCGGCCTCGGCCTCATCGCGCTCGGCCTCTTCGCCCTGCAGGGCGGCCTCGAATATGCCCGCTCCCGCGTGCTCGGCGCCATCGCCGCCTCGCTCGACGAGACCGTTGGGCCGCGCGTCTACCGCGCCATCGTGCGCCTTCCCCTGCACCGCGGCGGCGGGCCGGATGCTCTGCAGCCCTTGCGCGACCTCGACCAGATCCGCGGCTTCCTCGCCGGCAGCGGCCCGACGGCGCTGTTCGACCTGCCCTGGCTGCCGCTTTACCTCGTCATCGCCTTCCTCTTCCACCCGCTGATCGGCGTCACCGCGCTCGCCGGCGCGGCTTTGCTCACCGCCCTCACCATCGTGACCGACGTGCTGACCCGCGGCCCGGAGCGCGACGCATCGCGCGCCATGGCCGCCCGCAACGGCCTCGCCGACGGAGGCCGCCGCAACGCCGAGGCCGTGCGCGCCATGGGCATGGAGACGCGCCTCGCCGAGCGCTGGTCCAAGGCGCATCTCGCCGGGCTCGACGCCAATCTGCGCGCCAACGGCGTGGGCGGCGCGCTCGGCGCGCTGTCGCGCACGCTGCGCGTGATCCTGCAGTCCTTCATCCTCGCCGTGGGCGCCTATCTCGCCATCCACCAGGAGGTCAGCGCGGGCTCGATCATCGCCTGCTCCGTGCTGATGGCCCGTACGCTGGCCCCGGTCGAACTCGCCATCGCCAACTGGAAAGGCTTCGTGCAGGCCCGCCAGAGCTGGGCCCGGCTCGACGCGCTGCTCGACTACCTCACCGAGAGCGCCGAGCCGCACGCCTTGCCGGCCCCCACGCGCAGCCTCACCGTGGAGCAGGTGGCCGTCACGACGCCCGGCGACCGGCGCGTCGTCGTGCAGGACGTCAGCTTCAGGCTGGAGGCCGGCCAGGCGCTCGGCATCGTCGGCCCCAGCGCCTCGGGCAAGTCGAGCCTGGCGCGGGCGCTGACCGGCGTGTGGGTCCCCGCGCGCGGGCGCATCCAGCTCGACGGCGCGAGCCTCGAGCAGTTCTCGCTCGACTCTATCGGCGACCATGTGGGCTACCTGCCGCAGGACGTCGAACTGCTCGACGGCACGGTCGCCGAGAACATCGCCCGCTTCGATCCCGCCGCCGATCCCCAGCATGTCATCGCGGCCGCGCAGGCGGCGGGCGTGCACGAACTCGTGGTCGACCTGCCGCGCGGCTACGACACGCCGGTCGGGGAGGGCGGCTCGGCCCTTTCGGCCGGCCAGCGCCAGCGCATCGGGCTGGCGCGCGCGCTCTACGGCGATCCGTTCCTGGTGGTGCTGGACGAGCCCAATTCCAACCTGGACCAGGCCGGGGACGAGGCGCTGACGGCCGCCATCATGGGGGTGCGCAGCCGCGGCGGCGTGGTCGTCGTGATCGCCCATCGCCCCGCTGCGCTCGCTGCCGTGGACCGCATGATGGTGATGCGGGAGGGCCGCGTGATCTCTCTCGGCAGCCGCGACGAGGTGCTGGCCGCCTTCCTGCGCCAGTCCGCGGCCCCCGCCGCGCCCGGCGCCCGGCCCGCCGCCGCCGCGCCCAAGTCTCCCTTCAGCGCCGAGGCCCGCTTCGGATGACAGAGATCGCCCTCCCTCTCCGCACGCCCCAGCGCCAGGCGGTCCGCCACCACCTGCGCACCAGCCTGGTGATGGCGCTCCTGGTCGGCGGCGGCCTCCTCGTCTGGTCGCTCGGCACGCGCATCAACGGCGCGGTGATCTCGCCGGGCACGCTGGTCGTCGATTCCAGCGTCCGCAAGGTGCAGCACCAGACAGGCGGCGTGGTCGGCGAGATCGCCGTGCGCGACGGCTCGCATGTCGAGGCCGGCGACGTGGTCATCCGCCTCGACGACACGATCCCCCGCGCCAATCTCGGTATCGTCACGAAGAGCCTCGACGAGGTCACCGCCCGCATCGCGCGGCTCGAGGCCGAGCGCGACGAGCGCAGCAAGGTCGTCTTCCCCCCTGAGCTCGAGCGCAAGGTGCTGGACCGCGACGCCCAGCGCGCCGTCGACGGCGAGCAGGGCCTCTTCACCCTGCGGCGCACGGCGCGCGAGGGCCAGAAGGCGCAGCTGCGCGAGCGCATCGCCCAGCTCGAGCAGGAGATCGACGGCATCGTCGCCCAGAGCGAGGCCAAGGCGAAGGAGGTCTCGCTCATCCGCCACGAGCTCGAGGGCGTGAAGGACCTCTACCGCAAGAACCTCATCCAGCTCACCCGCCTCACGGCCCTGCAGCGGGAGGAGGCGCGGCTCGAGGGCGAGCGCGGCTCGCTGCTCGCCCAGGCCGCCCAGGCCCGCGGCAAGGTGGCGGAGACCAGGCTGCAGATCCTGCAGATCGACCAGGAGTTCCGCAGCGACGTGGCCAAGGAGCTGCGCGAGCTGCAGGCCAGGGCGGCCGAGCTCGGCGAGCGCCAGGTCGCCGCGCAGGACCAGCTCGACCGCGTCGAGGTGCGCGCGCCCCTGTCCGGCACCGTGCACCAGCTCGCCGTCCACACGGTGGGCGGCGTCGTGCAGCCGGGCGAGGCCATGATGCTCATCGTGCCCGACCGCGAGGGCCTCGCCGTCGAGGTGAAGGTGCCGCCGCAGGATATCGACCACCTGCATCTCGGCCAGGACGCCAACCTGCGCTTCAGCGCCTTCAACCAGCGCACCACGCCCGAGATCCGCGGCCGCGTCTCGATGATCGCGGCCGACCTCACGGTGGACCAGCGCACCGGCCAGAGCTACTACGTCGCCCGCCTCGCGGTGGAACCGCAGGAGATCGAGCGCCTCGGCCAGGTCAAGCTCATCGCCGGCATGCCCGTCGAGGCCTTCATCATGACGGGAGACCGGACGGTGCTGTCCTATCTGCTGAAACCTGTCGCCGACCAGATGACGAAGACGTTCCGGCAGCCGTGAGCAGGCCTCACGTTTCCGGCAATCCGAACCTGACCAGCGAGGAATTGCGGAAGCGCCGGTCGTGGCTCACCTCGCGGGCGGCCCAGTCGGGGATAGCGACGGGCTGGTCCTCGTGCGTGAGCTCCACCTCCGCCATCACGAGCCCCGCCAGGCGACCGGCGAACACGTCGACCTGCCAGAGCAGGCCGCCATGCATGAGCTCGTACCGGTTCTTCTCGATCAGGAGCGGGCCACAGAGCTCCAGCATGGCCTCGGCGTCGGCGGTGGGCACGGAGTACTCGAACTCCTCCCGCACCAGGCCCTCGCGCTCGCCCTTGATGGTGAGCAGGCCCTCGCCGTCGATCAGGCGCACGCGCACGGAGATGCCGTTCTCCGTCCCCAGATAGCCCTGCCGGATGCGCCGCACCCTGGCGCCCGCCTTCCAGGCCTCGCCCTGCACCAGGAATCTGCGCTCGATCTCGGTTCCCACCGCGACCTCTTCCCTTCACCCTGCCGACCCGCTCAGTCCGCCCCGGAAGCCCAGGCCTCCTCCAGCATCCACTTGCGGAAGGCCATGACGATCGGGCGCTTCAGCATGCGGTTCGGCACCACGAGCGAGTAGGCGAACATGGCCGGGGCCTTCAACGCAAGCGCGAAAGGCTTGACCAGTCGCCCGCTGCGCAAGTCGTCGTCCACGAGGCTGGTGTTCCCCAGGGCGACGCCCTGCCCCGACAAGGCCGCCTGGATCACGAGGTCGGTCTGCGTCAGGTGCATGCCGCGGGTAAAATCCACCTCCGTCGCACCGGCTTCCGACAGCCACATGGGCCAGTCCGGCCAGGTTTCGCCGCGCGAGCGCCAGTCGAGGTGGATCAGCGTATGGTGACGCAGGTCCCGCGGCTGGCGCAGGGGATGCGGTCCCTCCATCAGTTTGGGGCTGCAGACGGGAAAGAGATATTCGTCGATCAGGCGGTCGCGCGTATAGCCTGGCTGGTCCACGGCCCCGAAGCGGATCGCCACCATGGCGCCGGCATCGTCGGGGGCGTCCGGGTCGAGCGGCCGGTCGGAGACGTCCACGCTGACGTCCACCTCGGGGTGGAGCTGGTGAAAGGTCGCCAGCCGGGGCACGAGCCACTTGGCTGCGAAGGCGGCGGAGGTCGTGATGGCCAGCCGGGGCCGCTGGTGCGTCGTGATCTGGCGGATCGCCCGCGCCACGCTGTCGAGCGCCTGGGCCACGCCGTCGCGCAGCACCTCGCCGTCCGTCGTCAGCGACATGGTGCGGCTGGTGCGGTTCAAGAGGCGACGCCCGAGCTGCTCCTCGAGCTGGCGGATCTGGTTGCTCACCGCGGCAGGCGTGACGCCCAGTTCGTCCGCGGCCCGGGTAAAGCTGAGGTGGCGGGCCGCGGCCTCGAAGACGCGCAGCGAAGGCAGGCCCGGCAGCCGCCGCATCATACAGCTCCGTGAATGGATCCCTTAACGAAACGTCACTGGATCTTCAAATCCAACTAACAGATGAGTTCAGAAACGATCGTTTGTCAAACCGCCTCGCCGGGAGCATTTATCACGCCAACAGAGACCCCGGGCGAGAGCCCCCAACCCCCAAAGACCCGCCATGTCCGCCGTCATTTCCCTCCGCACCCGCAACGCCGCCCCCCGCTCGATCGAGGCGGCCGACCTCGTCACCCTCTTCGCCCGCGCGGCCTCGGCCGTGGCGGCCTTCGTGCAGCCGGCGCGCCCGGTGAGCGAGGCCCTGCGCCGCGACGCCGGCCTTCCGGCCCCCGTGGCCTCCTTCGGCATCGACTGGCTCGACGCCGAGGCCCGCCGCGTCCGCATCTGATCGACCCGGCGCCGCACCACCCTCCGTGCGGCCCTCTCATGCCCCGCTGCAGCCCCGCTGCGGCGGGGTTTTTCATTCGCGGTTCGTCACGCCGTCGCGAGCGCGCCCCCGGCCGTGCCGGGCTCGCTGCGGGGCCGGCTGACGTCCACGCGAAAGCTGCAGACGAGGCCCTCGCGGCGGAAATCGAAGCGGGCGTCCCGCACGCTGCGCTCGAGCAGCTGCGAGCCGAATCCGCGGGCGTCCGGCGCCTGCACGGGAGGACCACCAGCCTCCTCCCACTCGAAGGCGCAGGCCGCGCCTGTTCCCTGCGCCTCGAGCGACCAGGTCAGGATGACGCGGCCGCTGTCATTCGCCAGTGCGCCGTATTTCACCGCGTTGGTCAGAAGTTCGTGCAGCGCCATGGCCAGGCCCAGCGAAGCCCGCGGGTCCAGCCGGACGACGGGCCCGCTGCGCCAGATCCGCGCGTCCCACTCGGGCGTCTGCGTGGCGATGGCCCCTTCGACGAGTTCCTGCACGGTGGCGCTCTCGAAGTTCTCCCGCGTCAGCAGGTCGTGGGCACGCGACAGCGCCACGATTCGATCGCCCAGCTTGCGGATGATGGAGGGTTCGACCCCGGCATTGCGCAGGGTGCGCGACGCGACCGAGTGGATCACGGCGAAGTTGTTCTTCACGCGGTGGTCGAGCTCGTGGACCAGCAATTCGCGCTCGCCCTGGCGCTGCACGATCTCGTCCATCAGGCGGTCGAGGGCGGCGCCGAGCGCGCCGATCTCGCCGTCCTCGGCGCGGTAGTGGGTGCGCGCCTCGCGATCGCCGCCGCGCCACGCCTCGAGCACGTGCACGATCTTGTCGATGGGGTACTGCAGGAAGCGCTGGCCCGCCAGCCAGGCGGCGAGGAAGGCGACCAGGCCGCCGGCGAGCGCGATGACGAGGCCGATGCGGCTGCCGCGCTCGATGGCGGCGAAGCTGTTCTCGTAGGACAGGCCCGCGCTGACATAGAGGCCGACGCCGGTGCTCACGACCGGCACGTAGCCGAGGATGCGCTGCGTGCCGTCCTGGCTCAGCACCGCCTCGGCCCCGGGCGCGCTGCCATGCACGAGGCGCATGAAGTCCTGCGGGATCTTCGTGCCGACGAAGCGGTCGGGGAAGGGCTCGCGCGAGATGATCACGCCCGTCCGGTCGGCCACCGTGAGCGCGCCGCCCGGCGGCAGCCCCCGCTCGCGCAGCCGGTCCGCCAGCCAGCGCAGGTCGATCCCGGCCAGCACCGCGCCGACAAGCTTGCCCGAGGGATCCTTGAAGGGTTGCGCCACCGGCAGGACCGGCCGGCCCGAGACCCGCCCCGTGACGTACTCGCCGATGGCGAAACGGCCCGATTGCAGGGCCTCCTGCACGTAGCCCCGGTCAGCGTAGCTGACCGGCTGCGCCGGCATCGTGGTGCGGCAGCGCAGGTTCGCTTCGGCATCCACGACCGAGATTCCGACGAGGTGCTCGACCTTCGGCTGCAGGTTTTCGAGGTAGTTGCGGCAGACGTCGGCATTGAGCGCCTGGATCTCCGGGATCTGCCCGATGGCGAGAAGGAGCTTGTCGACCCCTTCGACGATGCGCTGCAGCTCCGAGGTGGCCAGGAGCGCGCTGCGCATGGCCTGTTCGTTCACCTCCTGCGTCCGACTGCGGCGCAGGTTGAGCTCGTTGTAGCCGATCACGGCGAGGGTGGGCAGCAGCGCCAGCAGGACCAGGAGAAGCAGGCGCTGCCGGAGCGACAGACGGAGGCGGGTCATCGGGGGTGTCCCGAGCAGGCGTAGGCGGGCATGAGCCCCAGCCTACCACGTTCACGCCCGGCTCCAACTGGCCGGGTGGCGGCCCGGGAGGCCTGCTACTCCCCGTAGCGCCAGGCGGCGAGCGCAGGGGACAGGCCACGCTGCTTGTTGAAGCTGATCGCCTGGTCCCGGGCTTTCAGCAGATCGTCCCGCGTGTCTCCGCGGGGACAGATCGCCGGCTCGAAGGCATAGCCATTGCGGGCGAGGAAAGACTCGTAGGCCCTTTCCAGGACGGCGAGGGAGGCATCCGACTGGAAGGGTTCGCTGAGATAGACGGCGCGCGATTTCTCCGCGATGGCGAGGCAGTAGCGCCATTCCATGCTCGCCTGAGCGGGGGTGGCCGCCGCCCCCGCCGTCAAGGCCGCCGCCAGCACGCTGATCCGTCCCGCTACTCCGAGCATGACCTTCGTCCGCCCTCCCTGGTAGACCCGGGACGCTCCGGGTCGCCACGAGGCTGGCGAGCGATGCTTAACAAGTCGTCACCCCAAGCGGCTCAACGCGCTCCAGGACGTTGAATTTTTTGTAAGATTCGGTTGTGGCCTTGGATAGCTCAACCCGAGGTCATCAGGAGGCTCGGGCGAGGCGGGCCCGGGCCTCATCCGCGCGGCTCGCCCCGGCGCGCCGTGCCTCCCCCCGCGACGCGTCCGAGTCGATCCGGAAGCTCGCGACGAGGTCGGTGAGGTGGCGGATCTGCGAGGACAGGGCGTTGGCGGAGGCGGCGCTCTGCTCGGCCAGGGCGGCGTTCTGCTGGGTCATCTCGTCCATGTGGGCGACGGCCTGGCTCATCTCGTCGATGCCGTTGGCCTGCTCGCCCGAGGCGTCGGAGATGTCGGCGATGGTCGAGGAGACCTTGCGCGAGGCGTCCACCATCTGCTCCAGCACCTCGCCGGCCGAGCGCACCAGCTTCACGCCGCTCTCGACCTCGCTGGTCGATGAGGCGATGAGGGCCGTGATGTCCTTGGCCGCCTCCGACGAGCGCTGGGCCAGCGTGCGCACCTCCGAGGCCACGACGGCGAAGCCCTTGCCCGCCTCGCCGGCGCGCGCCGCCTCGACCGCGGCATTGAGCGCCAGCAGGTTGGTCTGGAAGGCGATCTCGTCGATGACGGAGGTGATGTCGGAGATCTTCTGGCTCGCCTGCTCGATCCGGCTCATCGCGGAAACGGCGTTGCGGACGATCTCGCCGCCCGTCTCGGCGACGCCGCGGGCCTGCTCGGCCATCTCGACGCCCTTGCGGGAGGACTGCGCGCTCGACTTCACGGAGGCGGCGAGCTCCTCCGTCGTGGCGGCCGTCTCCTCCAGGGCCGAGGCCTGCTGCTCGGTGCGCTGGGCGAGGTTGGCGGCGCCGCTGCTGATCTCGTGGGCGGCCGACTGCACGTCGACCGCGGTGGTCTGGATGGTCGAGACCGTCTCGGAGAGCCGGTCGATCGTGGTGTTGATGCTTTCGGACAGCGAGCCGAGCAGTCCGCCATAGGGCGTTGCGACGCGGCTCGTCAGGTCGCCCTGGGCCACGTGCTCCATCACGCCGGCGCATTCGCCCAAGGCGCGCTCCACCAGCGCGGAGACGTTGTTGAGACCGTTGGCGATCTCCCGCACGAAGCCCTGCTTCTTGTCGAGCGAGAGCCTCGCGCTGAAGTCGCCGGCCTGGGCGGCGTTGACGACGGCTGCCACCTCGGCCTCACCCATCAGCTCCTCGGTCACGTTGGACCACAGGAGCGTGTGGCCGATCTTCTCGCCGTCGATGCCATAGATGTAGGCCATGTCCACGAGGATGGTCATGCCGCCCACCTCGTACTTCACCTTGCGGGTCTTGCCGTCGTCGAGGATCAACTCGCGGCGCAGGGCGGGATTGGCGCGGTAATAGTCGATGTGCTGCTTCTCCATCTTCTCGACGGAGAAGTCGTGGCGCGCGGCGCGGAAGGCGGGCTCGAGCTCCATCAGCAGGTTCGTCAGCGAGGCGCTGATGAAGGCGATGTTCTCCTCGGGATCCGTGATCATCAGCATGGTCGGCGACTGGTTGAGCGCCGCGACGGTGAGCGCCGCCTGATCGCCGGTCTCCTGCGCCTTCAGGATGGAGCGGGCGATCTGGCCGATCTCGTTCTGCTTCTCGGTGTGCAGGATCGTGCCGTGGAAGTTGCCGGCCTGGAACTCACGGAGGTTGCCGATGAGGTCGCGCACCGGCTGGCGGATCGAGCGGACGATCGCCCAGGCGAGGCCGAGGGCGAGCAGCACGGCGAGCCCGCTCGCCGCCAGTTCCAGCATCAGGCGTTCGCGCGCCTTCGCAATCCGAGCCTCGAGCAGGCGCGGAAGCTCGACATAGGCGGCATCAGCGGCCGCGGCGGTCGCGCGAAGGACCCCGTCGAGAGACGGGGCGGCGACCGAGCCCTTTTCGCCACGCGTCGCGCCGTCGAGAAGCTTCACGGCGGCCGCGTCCACCTGCCCGGCCTCGGAGAGGAGGGCCTTGCCGGCGGGCACGAAGCGCTGTGCGAGGCTCTTGTCGGGATTGCCGGCCAAGGCGGAGTTGACCGATCCGTCGACCGCGGCGGTGACCGTGGCGAAGCGCCTCTGGCTCGCCGCGAGCGCCCGCAGGGCGGCCGGGGAGGCGGGGTCCTTGGCGAAGGCGGCGAGCGCAGCCCTGAGTTCGGCTGAGGCTGCCGCCAGTTCGGGCAGGCGCGCCACCACCACGTCCATCACGTAGTAGCTGTCGAGGTCGGGATCGAGCGTCAGGTTGGATCCGTCGGCGATGGCCTGGATGGCTTGCACGCCCTGCGCCAGCGCCGCATCGCCGCCGGACTCGGCAGCCTTGAGGAAGTCCTGCACGGCCGACGCCGCGTTGAAGGCCGCGTCCGCCTCGCCGCCCTTCCTAACCCGCGCCACCGCTTCGGAGAGGCCGGCCGAGTCGGCGCGGGCCAGCGCCGTCACGGCGGACCAGACCTCCGCGGCCCGCCGGGAGCCGGCCAGTTCCTTCTGCGCGAACGCGATGCCCTCGTTCTGCGAGGCCACGAGCATGCCCGTCATGAGGACCAGGGGAACCAGCAGGACCGCAACGATCAGACCGATCTGGGCCGTGATGTTCCATCCGGCCAGCTTGCGTCCCAGGTTCATGGTAGGCCCCCAATGCGCGGCTCGCGAGCAGAGCCAGTCTCTTGCAATCAAGGGCAGGAATGCACAGGGACTGTGCAAAATCGGTTAAGTCAGAGCTGGCCGAACGGTGTTCAGCCGCGTGCCATGCGCTGGCCCAGGCTGCGCTTTTTGCGGGGCTCAGCAGCCCCAGGATGGGCAGATCTGGCCGGGAATGCTGGGCCGATAGGTCGGCGGCATGATCGGGGCCGGCACCGGCGCGGTGTTGCGCATGATGTTCGTGTCGAACTGCCGCTGCCGCCGCTCATTGATGATGGCGTTCTGTGCGGGATCGTACCGGGGCGGCGTGATGCGCAATTCCTCGGGCGAAACCGGCGTCAGGGACCCTGCGCCCGGCCGGGCCCGCTTGGCCTTGGCGTTCTTCTTCGCCGCGCCGGACGTCCCCGGCGCAGTGCGGGCGGCGGTGCCCGCCAGCGCAGCGGCGGGATCGAGCGTTCCCGCCGAACGGCCCACGGCGTCCTCCTTCTTCTTGGCGGCGATCAGTTTGTCCACGCAGTCGCGGTATCCGGGCTCCCCCCAGGTGCAGGCGTCCTCGGCGCGCGTCATGGCGGGCGCGAGCACCGCGGCCAGGGCGAGGCACGCGCCCAGAGCAAGGTTCCGCCAGCCCCTCGTGTCACGCATCGGCACGTCCCATCCCCTGGCGAGCGCCTCGCCATCCGAGGCCGGCCTGCCCTCTAACGTTAATCAAGTCCAAAGAACGACAAGTCGCATTGATCGACAAGTGAATTCACCTGCTTGATAACTGAGAGTTGTAGCGTGCGGAGTTCCCAGCGTGAGGCAGCCTGTTTCCGTATCGCCCGGACGGCCGGGGTCCGTGCGCCCTGCTGCCGATACAGCGCGCGGTACGCTCGGCAAGTTCCTGCGCTCCTTCCGCACGGCCTTCATCGGCCTCGCGCTCATCAGCGCGGTGGTGAACCTCCTCGTGCTCAACGGCACGATCTACATGCTGGAGGTCTATGACCGCGTGCTGCCCAGCAAGAGCGTGCCGACGCTCGTGGGCCTCTCGGTCCTGGCTCTCGCGCTGTTCGCCGTGCAGGGGCTGCTCGAATTCCTGCGCGGCCGCGCGCTCGCCGAGATCGGGGCGTCGCTCGACGAGAGCTACGGGTCGGCGGTCTACGACGCCGTGGTGCGGCTGCCGCTGGTGGGCCGGGCGGGAGGCGACGGGCTGCAGCCGTTTCGCGACCTCGACCAGGTCCGCAATTTCCTGGGCGGGCAAGGCCCCAACGCCCTCTTCGACCTGCCGTGGATGCCGATCTACATCGTCGTGGCGCTCGGCTTCCATCCCTGGATCGGCTTCACCACGCTCGGCGCCGCGGTGCTGCTCACCGTCGTCGCCATCATGGCGGAGGTCCTGAGCCGCGCTCCCGCCATGGAGGCGGCGGGCACGGCCGTCAGCCGCAACGCCCTGGCGCTGGCCTCGCGCCGCAATGCCGAGACGATCCGCGCCATGGGCATGGGCCGCCCGCTCGGAGAGCGCTGGCGGCAGGCGCATCTCGCCCACCTCGCGGCCAACCTGCGCGCCAACCACGTCGCCGGGGCGCTCGCCTCTCTTTCGCGCACCTTGCGCCTGATCCTGCAGTCCGCCGTCCTGGGCGTCGGCGCCTATCTCGCCATCCGGGGCGAGGTCAGCGCGGGCTCCATGATCGCCTGCTCGGTTCTGCTGGCGCGCGCGCTCGCCCCGGTCGAGATGTCGATCGCGCACTGGAAGAGCTTCGTCGCCTCCCGCGACGCCTGGGGCCGGCTCACCCTGCTGCTGCGCGAGGCGGGCGAGAGCGCCGAGCCGCTGCGCCTGCCCGCCCCGCGGGACTCCCTGCAGCTCGAAGGCGTCGCCGTCACGGCGCCGGGCAGCCTGCGCGTGATCCTCTCGGACGTGTCTTTCACGCTCAAGGCCGGCCAGGGGCTCGGCGTCATCGGCCCCAGCGCGTCCGGCAAGTCGACCCTGGCGCGGGCCATCACCGGCGTCTGGCCCGTCGGGCGCGGCACCATCCGCATCGACGGCGCGGAGCTGACGCACTGGTCGCCCGAGCAGCTCGGGCCCCATGTCGGCTACCTGCCGCAGGACGTCGAGCTCTTCGCCGGCACCGTGGCCCAGAACATCTCGCGCTTCGAACCCGATGCGCCGCCGGAAAAGATCATCGCCGCCGCCCGCGCAGCCGGCGTGCACGAGCTCGTCCTGCGTCTTCCGGCCGGCTACGACACCGTGATCGGCGACGGCGGAGAGACGCTCTCGGGCGGCCAGCGCCAGCGGATCGGACTTGCCCGCGCCCTCTTTGGCGACCCCTTCCTGGTCGTGCTCGACGAGCCCAATTCCAGCCTGGACGCGGCGGGCGACGAGGCGCTCACCGCGGCCATCGCCGGCGTGCGGGAGCGCGGCGGCATCGTCGTCATCGTGGCCCATCGCCCGAGCGCGCTCGCCGCCGTCGACCGCGTGCTGCTGCTCGCCGAGGGGCGCGTGCAGGCCTTCGGGCCGAAGGAGGAGATCTTCGCCCGGGTGGTCCGCTCCGCGGGCGAGCCCGCGCCCCGCCTGCAGGCCGTGGCGGAGAACCGGCCATGACGCTCGCCCTGCAGGCCGGCCAGACCCGGCCCCGCCGCACCGCGCGCCAGCGGGCGCGACGCATGATCGGCCTCGCCTTCCTCATGGCGGTCCTGTGCGTCGGCGGCATCGTGGGCTGGGCCGCACTGACGGAGATCTCCGGCGCGGTGATCGCCCAGGGCGCCGTGGTGGTGGATTCCAGCGCCAAGAAGATCCAGCACCAGAATGGCGGCATCGTCGGCGAGATCCTGGTGCGCGAAGGCGCCCGGGTCGCGGCCGGCGACGTGCTGGTGCGGCTCGACGAGACGGTGCTCAGCGCCAACCTCGCCATCGTCAGCCGCGCCCTCGACGAGTTGCAGGTGCGCCAAGCGCGCCTCACCGCGGAGCGCGACGGGCTGGAGGCGATCGAGTTCCCTGCAGCGCTCGAGGAGCGGGCCAGGGACCCGGCCGTGCGGCGCATCATGCAGGCGGAGCAGCGGCTCTTCGAGCTGCGCCTCAAGGCCCGCTTGGGGCAGAAATCCCAGCTCGAGCAGCGCATCGCCCAGCTGCAGGAAGAGATCGCGGGCGTCACCACCCAGGCCGAGGCCAAGGCCCGCGAGATCGACCTCATCCGGCGCGAGCTCGAGGGCGTGCGCGACCTCTACCGCAAGAACCTGATTCAGCTCTCCCGCCTCACGGCGCTGGAGCGCGAGGAGGCGCGGCTCGACGGCGAGCGCGGCGCCCTCGTCGCCGGCGCGGCCCAGGCCAAGGGCAAGGTCACCGAGACCGCCTTGCAGATCCTGCAGATCGACCAGGACCTGCGCAGCGAGACGGCCAAGGAGCTGCGCGAGATCCAGGGCCGCATCGCCGAGCTCTCCGAGCGCCGCGTCACGGCGGAGGACCAGCTGCGCCGCGTGGACATCCGCGCGCCGCAGTCGGGAACCGTGCACCAGCTCGCCATCCACACCGTGGGCGGCGTCGTCGGACCCGGCGAACTGATGATGCTCATCGTGCCCGAGGGCGACGATCTCGCCGTCGAGGTCAAGATCCCGCCTCAGGAGATCGACCAGGTGCGCGTGGGCCAGAAGGCCATGCTGCGCTTCACCGCCTTCAACCAGCGCACCACGCCGGAGCTCGAGGGCGTCGTCACCTTCGTCTCGGCAGACCTCAACACGGATTCCCGCACGGGCGCGAACTACTACACCGCGCGCATGTCGGTGCCCGACCAGGAGCGCGCCCGGCTGCAGGGGGCCCGGCTGATGCCCGGCATGCCGGTCGACGCCTTCGTGCAGACCGGCTACCGCAGCGTGCTGTCGTACCTGCTCAAGCCCTTGATGGACCAGATGCGGCAGACATTCCGGCAGCGTTGAGTCCGGCGATTCACGATGAACGCTCGGCGGTGGCCGGCAAGCTCAACGTAGGATTGCAATTTTACCCATTTGGTGGTCTAGTTCATCAATCATTAACCTTTGGCGTGGCGGGGCCAAGGGTCGGCGACGTTCGTCGGCCCGGCCTCGTTTTGTAGCGTCTGGTATGCGTTGGAGCCCGACAGGTGAGTTCGTTCCGCGCCTCCGTGCCGTCCGCGTCCGGTTCCTCCCGCGACGACGTGGTGTCGTTCGGTGCGGCCGAAGCCTCGGACGTTCAGGCCGTCGTCGTTCCTGACGCTCACCTCCTCTTCAACGCCGAGTTCAAGCGCGTCGCTGGCGACCTCGTCCTGACGGACGAGCGCGGGCACCGCTTCGTGGTCACCGGCTACTTCGCGACGGACCGCCATCCCGACCTCGTGACGCCCCAGGGCGCCGTGCTGACGGCAGACATCGTCGACCGTCTCGCGGGTCCGCTTGCGCCCGGCGCCACCGCCCAGGCTGCAGGCGCGGCGGGCGCCGCCACCGCTGCGGCGATCGGACGGGTCGAAGCGGCCTCCGGCGACGCCGCCGTGGTCCGCAACGGCGTGGTCATCGCGCTCAACGTGGGCGACGTCGTGCTCAAGGGCGACGTGGTCCAGACGGGTCAGGCCTCGTCCGTCGCCCTCACCTTCCTCGACGGCACGGCCTTCAACCTCTCGGCCAATGCCCGGATGGTGCTCAACGAGCTCGTCTACAACGAGGGCCAGGCCGGCAACCAGGCACTGCTCAGCCTGGTGCAGGGCAGCATCAGCTTCCTCGCCGGCCAGATCGCCAAGACCGGGGACATGCGCGTCGACACGCCCGTGACCACCATGGGCATCCGCGGCACCGCTGTCCTCGTCGACATCCTCGCCAATGACGGCACGGCCCGCTTCTCCGTCATGGTGGAGCAGAACGGCGCGGTCGGCTCCTACGTGCTCCTCAACAAGCAGACGGGCGGCGTGCTGGCCACCGTCAACCAGGCCGACACGGTCTACCTCGTGACGCCCACCGGCTCCGGCTCCGTCTCGGTCCAGGCCGTCGCCAAGAGCCCGCAGGATTTCGCCCAGGAGGGCGCCCTCGTCTCCTTCCTGACGCCGCTCGCCACCATCCCGCAGCTGCCCCAGCCCGGCGACCAGACGCCCGGCGGCCCCAACCTGAACCCGCGCGCGGGCAAGGGCGGCTCGGGCTCCGGTGCGGCGGGCGACGGCAATGCCGGCGATTCCGGTGACGACTTCGGTGGGGCTGGCTTCGGCTCCAAGCTCGCCTACGAGCCCCGGGACGCCAGCGGCCTCAACCTCATCACCGCGTTCGTGCCGTTTACCGAGCCCGCAAAGGAGTTCGTGTTCACGCCGGCCCCGCTGATCCCGGTCACGGTCATCGCCATCAACGACGTCCAGACCATCCTGCCGCAGATCACGACCGTCACCATTCCCAACCAGGTGTTCATCCAGGGTTCGGGCACCTTCGTTCCCTTCATCCCCGACAGCGCGTCCATCGTCAGCGTGAGCGGCCCGGCAGTGGTCCCGGCCGGCTTGAACCTGGCCAGCCTGCTCACCCTGAACCCGGCCCAGGGGACGATCACCTACGACAACAGCGCCTTCTCGTTCCTCGGCCAGGGCCAGAGCGTCGTCTACACGATCCGGTTCACCGCCCAGGTGAACGGCCAGACCGTGACGGAGATCCTGCCGATCACCATCACCGGCATCAACGACGCCCCGGCTTTCACGGCCCCCTCCGAGTCCGTGGCCGTCACCGACGGCGCGCCGCCGACGGGGGACGTGGTGCCGGCGACCGATGCCGGGACGTCCGGCACGACCGCGACCGTGTCGGACACGACCGCGTCCGGCGCCAAGGCCGAAGGCGCACCCGCGGCTCCGGTCGTCACGGTGGTCGGCGACAAGGTCGTCACCAAGGGCTCCCTCTCGTTCAGGGACGCCGACCTGTCCGATACCCACAGCGTGAGCGTGAAGCCCGGGGCGGGCGCCGCGGGGGTCGTCACCGCGACGCTCGCCGACAGCACCGGCACGGGGCAGGGCACGATCGACTGGACCTACACGGTCGACAAGGCCGCCCTGAAGGCGCTGGGCGAGGGCGAGACGAGGACGGAAAGCTTCGTCCTCACCGTCGCCGACGGGCAGAAGGGCACGGCGAGCGAGACGGTCTCCGTGACGCTCGTCGGCGTCAACGACGCACCGACCGTCGAGGCGCCGGAGACGAAGGCGACGCTGCCGAGCGACGCGACAGAGGGCTCGAGCCTGTCGGCCAAGGGATCCTTCGCCTTCCGCGACGCCGACCTCTCGGACACGCACACCCTCTGCGTGACGCCGCCTCACTGCGCCCTCGGCACGCTCGAGGCCAAGATCGTCGACAGCACCGGCACGGGCGTCGGCGCGGTGACCTGGTCCTATTGCGTGGACAAGGCGCTGCTGGCCTCTCTCGGCGCTGGCGAGACCCTCAGCGAGAGCTTCGTCGTCACCATCACGGACCCCTACAAGGGGACGGTGCAGGAGACGGTCACCATCGACCTCGTCGGCACGAACGACGCGCCGGTCGTGACCTGCGTGTCCGGGCCGGCCAGCGTCGTCGACGGCGCGCCCCATCCCGTGGCTGACGGCTTCTTCGCCTTCACCGACGCCGACATCAAGGACGTCCATACCGTCGCCGTCGCCCCTGAGGCGGGCAACCTCGGCACGATCCGGGCCGAACTCGACGAGGCCGGCGGCCGGGGCACGGTCTCTTGGTGCTACACGGTCGACAAGACGGTGCTTCAGGCGCTCGGCGCGGGAGAGTGCAAGGTCGATACCTTCCATTTCACCGTGTCGGACGGCCATGGCGGCACCGCCCAGCAGAGCGTCAACGTGACGCTCGTCGGGACCAACGACGCGCCGACCGTCTGCGTCACGGACGTCACCGACGTCGCGGCCTGCGAGTCCCTTCCCAAGAGCTTCACGCTCGCCAGCAAGACCTCGATTTCCGACCCCGACATCCACGACGCGAAGACGCCCTATGTCGAGGGGTCCGCGACGATCGCCAGCATCGCTGGCCCGGACTGCCCGCCTTCCCCGCTCGACAGCCTCGTCTGCCTCGACGCCACGACCGGCGCCGTGAGCTACGACCCCGCGGCCTTCTCGTTCCTCGAGCCGGGCCAGAGCGTCGTCTACACGATCCACTATCTCTCGCAGTCCGGCCCCGACACCGTCTGCAGCACCCTGAGCTTCACGATCGCCGGGCCGGCGCCCGTCGCCGGGACCGCCTCGACGCTCGCCGCGCCGCCGGCTCCGATCGAGCTCGCCGGGAGCCCCACGGTTTCGGGCACGGACGCCAGCGACGCCTTCCACTTCTCCGACGCGACCATCGCGGCCGTGGTCTCCGATTTCCACCCCGCCACGAAGGGCGCCGCCGACCACGACCTGATCGTCGTCGACCACGCGCTCTTCGCCACGGTCGAGGCGGTCCTCTCCACGGCGGTGGAGACGGCCGACGGCAGCACGTTGATCGGGACGCCCGATCACTCGCTGCTGCTCAAGGGCGTCCATCTCGCCGACCTCAAGGCCAGCGACTTCCTGATCGGGTGAGGCGATGACCCTGGGCCGCCTGCGGAGCCGGATCAGGGCCGCCGGCCAGCGCTTCGGCCTCGGGCGCGCCCTCGCGCTCGCCGTGCTCCTGGGCTGCACGCTGCTGCGCCTGTGGGACCCCCTGCCGCTGCAGTCGCTGCGCCTGCGCGTCTTCGACTTCTACCAGCGCCTCCAGCCGCGCGTCGCCACCGCGAAGCCCGTCGTGATCGTCGACATCGACGAGGCGAGCCTGCGCAGCCTCGGCCAATGGCCGTGGCCCCGCAGCCTGGTCGCCGACCTCGTGGCGGCCCTGGCGCGCCAGGGCGCGCTCGTCGTCGCCTTCGACGTGATCTTCGCCGAGCCCGACCGAACCTCCGCGCCGCGCGTGGCCGAAAGCCTGCGCGGGCTCGACCCTGCCACCAGGGACAAGCTGCTGGCGATGCCCTCGAACGAGGACCTGCTGGCCAACGCCTTCAAGCGGACGCGCGTCGTGGTGGGCCAGTCCGGCGTGCCGGCCGGCGAGACCTCGCCGCCCGACCCCTCGCTGCCGACCACCGGCTTCGGCGTGAAGGGGCCGGACAACACCGGCTCCTTCCTCGTCAGCTTCCCCGGCCTCTTGCGCAACGTGCCGGAGCTGGAGAAGGCCGCCGCGGGTCGCGGCCTCCTGACCATCTGGCCCGAGCAGGACGGCATCGTCCGCCGCGTGCCGCTCGCGATGCGCGCGTCCGGCGCGCTGGTTCCCTCGCTGAGCCTGGAGATGCTGCGCGTCGTCACGGGCTCCGGCGCCATCCTCGTGAAGACCGACCAGGCCGGCATCGTCTCCCTGGCCCTGCCGGGTTTCGAGATCCCGACCGACCAGAACGCCCAGCTCTGGGTGCATTTCGCCAGGCACGATCCGGCGCGCTACGTCTCCGCGAAGGACGTGCTGGCCGGCACGCTGCCGCCGGGCACGCTGGCCAACAAGCTCGTGCTCATCGGCACCTCCGCGGTGGGCCTGCTCGACATCAAGACCACCCCTGTCGACGCCTCGATGCCAGGCGTCGAGGTGCATGCGCAGGTGCTGGAGAGCGTGCTCACCAAGGCCGTGCTCACCGCACCGAACTGGGTGCTCGCCGCCGAACTGCTGCTCGCCTGCCTCGTCGGCATCGCGCTGATCGCGCTCGCGCCGCTCATCGGCGCCGTCACGCTCTTCGCCATCGGCGGGGCCTTGGCCGCGCTGATCATCGGCCTGTCCTGGTACCTCTATTCGCAGAAGCTGCTGCTGCTCGACGCGACCTATCCGCTGGGCGCGAGCTTCGCCGTCTACCTGACGCTGCTCTCCACCAACTACCTGCGCGCCCAGATGGACCGCAGCCGCATCCGCTCCGCCTTCAACCAGTATCTCTCGCCCGCCCTCGTCGAGCAGCTCGCGCAGTCGCCCGAGAAGCTGGTGCTGGGCGGCGAGGAGCGGCGCATGACGATCCTGTTCAGCGACGTTCGCGGCTTCACCACGATCGCCGAGAGCTACAAGCGCGACCCGCAGGGCCTCACGTCCCTGATGAACCGCTTCCTCACGCCGCTCACCAACGCCATCATCGGGAAGCAGGGCACGATCGACAAATACATGGGCGACGCCATCATGGCGTTCTGGAACGCCCCGCTCGACGACCCCCAGCACGAGGTGCATGCCTGCGAGGCGGCGCTCGCGATGCTCGGCAGCCTCGCCTCGCTCAACGAGGCGCGGCGGAGGGAAGCCGAGGCCGGCGGCCACGACTACGTCCCCATCGCGGTCGGCGTCGGCCTCAACACGGGCCTCTGCGTGGTCGGCAACATGGGCTCGGACCTGCGCTTCGACTATTCGGTGCTGGGCGACCCCGTGAACCTCGCCTCGCGCCTGGAAGGCCAGTCCAAGGCCTATGGCGTGCAGGTGATCCTCGGCTCGGCGACGGCCGAGGCGGTGCGCGATCGCTTCGCCGTGCTGGAGATCGACCTGATCACCGTGAAGGGCAAGACGGAGCCCGAGCACGTCTTCACCCTCGTCGGCGACGGAGACATGCTGCGCTCGCCGAAGTTCCGCCTGCTCGCCGACCCGCACCAGGCCATGCTGACGGCCTATCGCGCCCAGGACTGGGACGCCGCCTCCGCCGCGCTCGCCACCGCGCGCGCCGCAGCGGAGGGCCTCTCCCTCGACGCCCTCTACGACCTCTACGCCGAGCGCATCGCCGGCTTCCGCGAGGCGCCCCCGAGCGCCGAGTGGAACGGCGTCATCGCTCTCAAGACGAAGTGAGCTCTTACCTCTTGCCGTCTTTCGGAAGGTAGGACACGCCTTCCAGGCCCTCGAAATGCGCGTCGCAGGTCACGAGTAAGGCTGCGTTCCGCTGCGCCGTCGCGTAGACGATCGCATCCGCCGTCGGCAGCTTGTGCAGCGCGCAGAACTCGGCTGCGAGGAGCGCCGTTTCGGTATCGAGAGGAACGACCCGGCACAGCTGAGTGAAGGCAAGGATCTGATCAGCCTTGTCCTCGCCACCTTCTCGTTTGACCCACTTCGCGAGCTCGAGCTGGATGATGGTCGGAACGATCCAGTCCGCGCGGGACGGCACGGCGTGGGCGACGCGTTTGCCCGTCGGAGAGTCGAGCAGCCACTCGATCCAGGCAGACGTGTCGACGAGACGCATCACGTCCGGTCGTCGCGGTCTCGATAGCCGGTTGGATCTCCGCCCCGGACAAGACCCCGCAGATCGTCGAACTCGGGAACGGGCACGAGCAGCACGCCCGTCCCTTTCGGGATGAACGCGAATTCCTGACCCGGTCCCCAGGCATGGGCCGCGCGGACCGCCTTGGGAATCGAGATCTGGAACTTGGATGAGAGCCGGGCGGTATCCGGCTGCTTCTTACGGAGTTTTGATCGATCGCTCATGCGTAAGATATAGCACGGCGGACGTGGCTCGAAAACGGCCGATACCCGCCACCCCTCGCACCACCGTCATTGCGAGGAGCGCAGCGACGAAGTAATCCAGGCGCAGGGCGAAGAGCTGGATGGCGCCTCCGGCTCGCAATGACGGCGGTGTCCCTCACCGCAATTCCGCGATCGTCACAGGCCTTTTCTCCCGCACGCTCGTCAGCGCCGCGACGCCCGTCAGCAGCGACAGCACGCCGGCCTCCGCCCCGGCGCGCTGGCCCAGCGGGTCGCCCTGGCCGGACTTGAACAGCATGTCGCGCAGCCTGTCGTCGCCGCCGAAATGGCCGCCCTTGCGGATCGGCACCCAGATGCGCTCGACGCCCTCGAAGTTGCGGATGAGCAGGATCTGATCGGCCGGCGGCTCGGTCCAGGGCTGGTCCTCGTATTGCCGCACCTCGATGCGTCCCCTCGTGCCGTTGAAGGCGAGGTGGTAGCCCTCGATGGGCATGGCGGCGTTCAGCGAATAGGAGGCCTGCACCCCGTTCTCGTAGAGGATGGAGGCGTTCATCGTGTCGAAGATGTCGATATCCTCGCGGAACACGCAGCCATCGCGCACATAGCCGTCCTCGGCCGAAGGTGCCTCGTAGAGCGTGTCGAGCCAGGCGTCGGCGCCGATGTCGATGAAGAAATCGCATTCGGCCTGATGCGGGCAGGTCTTGCAGCGCGGCCCGCGGAAGGGACCGTTGCGGCCATAGACCTTGAGGTCGCCCAGCGCGAAGACCTCGCGCGGCGTCGAGCCGAGATACCAGTTCAACAGGTCGAAATGGTGCGTCGCCTTGTGCACGAAGAGGCTGCCGGAATTCTCGACCTTGGCGTGCCAGCGGCGGAAGTAATCGGCCCCGTGCCGTGTATCGAGATACCAGTGGAAGTCGACCGAGGTGACCTCGCCGATCGCCTTCTCCACCAGCAACTGCTTCAGCTTCACGGCCGTCGGCGCGTAGCGGTAGTTGAAGGTGACGTCGACCCGCCGCCCCGTGCGCGCCTCCGCCGCCAGGATGCGCCTGGCCTTCTCCGCGGTCGTCGTCATCGGCTTCTCCGTGACGACGTCGACGCCCGCCTCCAGCGCCTTGACGATGAACTCGTCATGCGTGTTGTCGGGCGTGCAGACGATGATCTTCTGCGGCCGCACCTCGCGCAGCATGGCGTCGAAATCCGTATAGGCCGGCGCCTGCGTCCCCATCAGCCCCCGCGCGGCCGCGAGGCGGGCGGGGTTGGCGTCGCACACGGCGACCATCTCCACAGCGTCCGACCACCCCGCCAGCAGCTCCTTCCCCCACATTCCCGTCCCGCGATGCCCCGTGCCGACCAGCGCGACGCGATGCTTGTTGGTGGGAGCTGCAGACATGGGCATTCCTCCTCGGCGCGCGGACGCGGCGGCGTGTTCTCGGTGATAACCGTTTGGTTACAAGCGAGCACAGGGGAGGAGTGGGGTCAAGCGGGGCGAGGGAGTGGGCTACGCTTGTGGAAGGAGCCGCGATCGGACCGCGAAGAATTGTGAGAAGTCACGAGGGCCACGGCGCCGCTTCCCCTCCCCCTTGCGGGGAGGGAGGCGGCTGGCAGTGAGGAGAGCGACTGGGCCTCGCAACGAGTGGAACCGCGGAAGCCACTTGACAGATCATGAAAATATTCCTACATCCTTTCCCGCTTCCCTCCGGCACGGGACGTCTGCAGCGTCGGCAGTCGGGAGGGGAGGCGGTGGGCGCCGGGGCCGGGGTGACGCCCGGGTCTTGCGCAGGGTTCGCCGGAGCACTGTCGCGACAAGGTCGCGGGGGCTGCGATGCCCCCCAGTGGACCGGAGGAACCTGAACACCATCGCGCGCGGAACGGCGTCGTCTGTTCGCCTCGTCGCCTTCTTCCCGCATCTCCCCGCATTCGCGCGGGGCGGATCGGGCCCGCCGTTCCGCGCTCCCGTGCGCTGCGCCCCGCCGCTCAGTCGACGGGTGGTGTTGCCGCGTGGCTCGGCGTTCGACATTACGAAGACTTCGCCGTTCACGCCTCTCTCCAGTTACCGAAGCGTCCGACACTTCCCCTCCCCGCAACGGGAAGGGAGGCGGCTGGCGTCGCGGCCCGCGCTCAGTTCAGGCAGGTAATCTGGCTTAGGGAAGGCGGGCCGCGTGGAGGGCTCAACTGCGCTTGCGCTTGGGCTTCTTGTCCTTGCCCAATTTCCTGGCCTTGGCCTTCCCCGCGCCCTCACCTTTGGCCTCAGCCCTGTCCGCGCCGCCGGCCCCCTGCGTCAGCCAGGCCAGCACGACGTCGGCCATGTGCTCGCCCCAGCGGTCGAGGAGCGCGGGGTCGTCGAAGTCGCGGGCGAAGGCGACGGTCATCGTGTGCTTGTTGGAGAGGTGGAAATAGCCGATGCCGGTCATGGTCACGTAGACCTCGACGGGGTCGAGCCCGGGCCGGAACACGCCGCTTTCCTCGCCGCGGCGCAGGATGCCGCCGAGGAGCTCCACGAGGGGCGAGTTCACCCGGCTCGCCCAGGGCGTGCGGCGCAGGAAGGAGGCCCTGTTCAGGTTCTCCGTCGCCAGCATGCTGAGGAACTCGGGATGGGCGAGGAAATAGCGCCACGTGAAGGTGGCGAGCTGGCGGATGCCGGCGACGGGATCCATCGATTCCAGCTTGAGCGCCCGCTCGGCCGTGCGGATGCCATCGTAGATCTCGCGCAACGCCCGGGCGTAGAGCGCGTCCTTGTCCCCGAAATAGTGATACAGCATCCGCTTGTTGATCCCGGCGCGCTCGGCGATGGCGTCGATGCGGGCGCCGCCCAGGCCCTTCTCCGAGAACTCGGCGATGGCGGCGGCCAGGATGGCGGCGCTGGTGCGCTCGGGGTCGCGGGTCGCGGCCGAGCGGGCGACGGGCTCGGGCGCGGGGTCCGGCCTCGCCTCCGAGGCGCGCCGGGCAGCGGCGCGGGAGCCGGGCTTGCGGTCGAGCATGCGTCCTCCCCTGGTCGCCGCGGTTGCTGCCGCCGTTCTCCGGCGTACGCGCCGCAGGCCTCCGTTGACAGGCCCCGCAAACGCGCTAGGCTTGTAACCAAATGGTTATAAGCCGGATGTGTCAAGTCCGGAGCCAAGTCGAAGACGCCAAGATTTCAAGACGCCGTCAGGCGCGAGACCGGCCGCGACCCGAGCGGCTCCAAGGGAGAGAAGCGATGAAGGACCTCATGATCGATCGCCGCCGCCTGCTCGTGGCCGGCACGGGCCTCGCGGGGCTCGCCGCCATCGGCAGCCTGCCGGCGCAGGCCCAGGCGGCCAAGCGCATCCGCCAGTACTGGTGGGGCTCCAAGGAGCGCGCCGACCGCACCCTCAAAGCGAACGACCTGTTCAAGGCCAAGAACCCGGGCATCGCCATCGAGGGCGAGACCTTGGGCTGGGGCGACTACTGGCAGCGCCTCGCCACCCAGGCGGCGGGCCGCAACATGCCCGACCTCATCCAGATGGACTATCGCTACATCTTCGAATACGCGCGCCGCGGCGGCCTGCTGCCGCTCGACGAGTTCGTCGGCAAGACGCTCATGATCGCCGATTTCGGCAAGCCGGCCACGGATTGCGGTCGCGTCGACGGCAAGCTCTACGGCGTCAACCTCGGCATGAACTCGTCCGCGGTGCTCTACTGCAAGGACATTTTCGCCGAGGCCGGCGTCAAGGCGCCGACCAACGAGACGTCCTGGACGGAGTTCGCCAAGCTCGCGGCCGACGTGACCAAGGCCTCCAAGAAGGAGGGCTTCTTCGGCTCGGCGGATGGCGGCGGCGTGGAGCCGGCCTTCGAGGGCTGGCTGCGCATGCGCGGCAAGGAGCTCTACCAGGGCGACGACAAGCTGGGCTTCACCGTCGAGGACGCATCCGACTGGTACGGGATGTGGGACGACATGCGCAAGGCCAAGGCCTGCGTGCCGGCCGAGATGCAGGCCCTCGACAAGCTGGAGCCCTCGTCGAGCATGATCACGCTCGGCAAGGCGGCGGTGGCCTTCGCCCATTCCAACCAGCTCGTGGCCTACCAGGCGCTGACGCCCAACAAGCTGGCCATGTCCATGTATCCCAACGTGGGCCCTGGCTCGAAGCTCGGCCACTACCTCAAGCCCTCGATGCTGTGGAGCGTCGCCGCCACCACCAAGCAGGCCGAGGATACGACTCGCCTCGCAAACTTCTTCGTCGCTGATCCGGAGGGCGCCAAGGCGATCGGCGTCGAGCGCGGCGTGCCGGCCTCCGCGGCGATCCGGGCGGCCATCGCGCCGGAGCTCGACGAACTCGGCAAGATGATGGTCGACTACATCTCCTTCGTCTCCGACAAGGTGGGCGCGCTGCCGCCTCCGCCGCCGAAGGGCGCGGGCGAGATCGCCTTCCTGCTGAAGCGCGTCAACGAGGAGGTCGGCTTCGGCAAGTCCAAGCCGGCCGAGGGCGGCAAGACCTTCGTGGCGGAAGCCCAGTCCATCCTGGCAAGGGGCTGATCCGTGGCGATGGCGAGCGTTCGGGCGGGCGCGACAGCGCCCGCCGCGGGCAAGGCGCGCACCGGCAGCCTCTCCTCCAGCTATGCCGGCTATGCCTTCCTCGCGCCCTGGCTGTTCGGGTTCTTCTTCCTCACGCTCGGGCCGACGCTCGCCTCCTTTGTCCTCTCCTTCACCAATTTCGATCTCATCCAGTCGCCGCGCTGGGTGGGCACGGCGAACTACGCGCGCATCGCCACGGTCGATGCGAAGTTCTGGGCCTCGCTCAAGGTCACCTTCCTCTATGTCGTGCTGGCCGTGCCGCTGAAGCTCGCCTTCGCGCTCGCCATCGCCACGCTCCTCAACAAGGGCATCCGCGGCCTGCCGCTCTATCGAGCTTTGTTCTACCTGCCCTCGCTGCTGGGCGCCTCCGTCGCCATCGCCGTGCTCTGGCGCAAGATCTTTGCCGGCGACGGGCTGGTGAACCAGGTGCTGCTGCTCTTCGGCGTGCAGGGCCCGAGCTGGATCTCCAATCCCGAAACGGCGCTCTACACGCTGGTCGTGCTCTCCATCTGGCAGTTCGGCTCGCCCATGATCATCTTCCTCGCGGGGCTCCGGCAGATCCCGCAGGACATGTACGAGGCCGCGAGCCTCGACGGGGCGAGCGCCTGGCGGCAGTTCCGCAAGATCACCCTGCCGCTGCTCACGCCCGTCATCTTCTTCAACGCGGTGGTCCAGACCATCGAGGCCTTCAAGGCCTTCACGCCCGCCTTCATCATCTCGGAGGGCACGGGCGGGCCGGTCGATTCCACGCTCTTCTACACGCTCTACCTCTACCAGGAGGCCTTCGCCTACCTGCGCATGGGCTATGCCGCCGCGCTCGCCTGGATCCTGGTCGTCATCATCGCCTTCTTCACGGCGTTCTCGTTCCTCACCTCGAAGTACTGGGTGCACTACGATGACTGACGCCGCGCTCCCCGGCGGCGTCGCGCCGCATGCGGCCCCACCAGGCCGGCCGCGAAGCTGGTCCGCCACGCTGGCCATCCACGTCGCGCTCTGCGCGGCCTCGCTGGTGATGCTCTACCCGCTGCTCTGGATGCTCGCCTCGTCCTTCAAGGCGGACAGCGAGATCTTCTCCAACAGCCTGTCGCTCTGGCCGAAGACCTTCAACTTCGATGCCTACCGGCGCGGCTGGGAGGGGCTCACCGTCTCCTTCGGCCAGTTCTTCTGGAACTCGCTCGTCATCTCCCTGCTCTCGGTCATCGGAAACGTGACGAGCTGCTCGCTCGCGGCCTATGCCTTCGCGCGGCTGACCTTCCCGGGCAAGCGCTTCTGGTTCGCGATCATGCTGGGCACGCTTATGCTGCCCTACCATGTCACGCTCATCCCGCAATACGTGCTCTTCCTCAACATCGGCTGGGTGGACACGATCCTGCCGCTCGTCGTGCCGAAGTTCCTCGCGGCCGACGGGTACTTCATATTCCTGATGGTGCAGTTCTTCCGCGGCATCCCGCGCGAGCTCGACGAGGCGGCCAAGATGGACGGCTGCAGCGCCTGGCGCATCTACTGGCGCATCATGCTGCCGCTCTCCATGCCGGTGCTGGCCACGGCCGCCATCTTCTCCTTCATCTGGACCTGGGACGAGTTCTTCGCGCCGCTCGTCTACCTCAACGACATGGGGTCCTACACGGTGCAGCTAGGCCTGCGCGCCTTCGTCGACTCCAGCGGCAAGTCGGACTTCGGCGCGCTCTTCGCCATGTCGGTCGTCACGCTCGTCCCCGTCTTCCTGTTCTTCCTGTTCTTCCAGCGCCTCCTCATCGAGGGCATCGCCACCACCGGCATGAAGCGCTGAGCCTCCGGAGTCCCCGCATGAGCCTGTTCAAGTTCGCCGCCATCGGCATCGACCACGACCACATCCACGGCCAGGTCCGCGCCATGATGGATGCCGGCTGCGAGTTCGCCGCCTTCTTTCAGGCCGACGACGCGCTGGCGCTGCCTTTCGCCCAGCGGTATCCGATGGCCAGGCGCGTGGCGGATCGCCGGGAGATCCTTGAGGATCCCTCGATCAGGCTCGTCGTGAGCTCCGCCGTGCCGGGCGACCGCGCGGAGATCGGCCTCGCCGCTATGCGTCACGGCAAGGACTACATGTCCGACAAGCCGGGCCTCATCTCGCTGGAGGAACTCGCCGAGGTCCGCAAGGTCCAGGCCGAGACGAAGCGGATCTACTCGATCCTCTATTCCGAGCACTACGAGCAGCGCGCCACCGTGAAGGCCGGCGAGCTGGTGCAGGCCGGCGCCATCGGCAAGGTCATCCATACGCTCGGCCTCGGCCCGCACCGCATCCGCAAGGACGCCCGCCCGCCATGGTTCTTTGAGCGGGCGCGCTATGGCGGCATCCTCACCGACATCGGCTCGCACCAGGCCGAGCAGTTCCTGTTCTTCACCGGCGCGGCTCGGGCGCGCGTGCTCTCCGCCTCGGTCGGCAACCGCGCGAATCCGGACAAGCCCGGCCTTCAGGATTTCGGCGACATGCACTTCGCCTCGGACGATGCGACAGGCTATGTCCGCGTCGACTGGTTCACGCCGGACGGCCTGCCCACCTGGGGCGACGGCCGTCTCGTGCTGCTGGGCACCGAAGGCACGATCGAGCTGCGCAAGTATGTCGACATCAGTGGTCGGCCGGGCACCGACCACCTGTTCCTCGTCGACAGGAAGGGCATGCAGCACGTCGACTGCTCGCAGGTGGACCTGCCCTATGGCCGCCAGCTCGCCCACGACATCCTCGAGCGCAGCGAGACCGCCATGACGCAGGAGCACTGCTTCCGCGCCATGGAGCTCGCCCTCAAGGCCCAGGCCGTGGCGGAAGGCAAGCTTCCGGCCGGCGCGGCGGTAGGATGATGCCCTCGGCTGCGGACCTCTCAACGCTGTCATCCCGGCCGCAGCGAAGCGGAGAGCCGGGATCCAGGACAACGCATCAGAACACGGAGGGGCGCGACACCTTCGTGGTCCTGGTTCCCGGGTCTGCACCCCACCGCTCCGCGCTGCGGTGCGCCCGGGATGACAGACGTTGGCGTCCCGACGGAGAAGGGATCAGCCCGCTCGGCAACATTTCAGCAGGATACCCGCCAGTATGACCGCCCCCATCAAGACCGTCGCCATCGTCGGGCTCGGCATCGGCCGCCTCCACATGGTGGAGGGCTATGCCAACCATCCCGACAAGTTCCGCGTGCTCGCGGTGTGCGACCTCGCGCAGGAGCGTCTCGCCAAGGTCGGCGACGAGTTCGGCGTGCCCCGGCGAACCACCTCCTTCGACGAGGTGCTGGCCATGGCCGACGTCGACATCGTCGACATCTGCACCCCGCCCATGATCCACAAGGGCCAGATCCTCGCCGCGCTCGCGGCGGGCAAGGAGGTCATCTGCGAGAAGCCGCTCGTCGGCTCCCTCGCGGACATCGAGGAGGTCGCCGCGGCCGAGACGGCCGCGCGCGGCCGGGTGATGCCGATCTTCCAGTATCGCTGGGGCGACGGCTTCCAGAAGGCGCTCCACGTCGTGCGCGCCGGGCTTGCCGGCAAGCCTTATCTCGCCTCGGCCGAGACGCATTGGAAGCGCACCGCCGACTATTACGCCGTGCCGTGGCGCGGCAAGTTCGCGACCGAGCTCGGCGGCGTCCTGCTCACCCAGGCCATCCACCTGCACGACATGGCCTGCGAGCTGATGGGCCCCGTCGCGGAGCTCTACTGCCGCACCGACACCCGCGTGAACCCGATCGAGGTGGAGGATTGCGCCGCCGCGACGCTCGCGCTGGAGAGCGGGGCGGTGATGACCTTCTCGGCCACGCTTGGCTCGGCGAACGAGATCAGCCGCCTGCGCTGCTGCTTCGAGCACATGACTTTCGAGAGCGGGCTGGAGCCCTATTCGCCCGGCAACGATCCGTGGCAGATCATCCCGTCCTCGCCCGAGAGCCAGGCGCGCATCGACGCGGCGCTTGCTTCGTTCAAGCCGGTCCATCCGCGCTTCCGCGGCCAGCTCGAGGCCTACCACGCCGCGCTTCTCTCCGGCGGCCCGCTGCCCGTGACGCTGGCAGACGCCCGCCGCTCGCTGGAGCTCATCACCGCGCTCTACCACTCCGCCGCGACCCGCGAGCCCGTGCGCCTGCCGCTGAAGCCGGACCACCCGCTTTTCGCGAGCTGGCGTCCCGCCGGCGCCTGATTTCCTTCGAGAGGAGCCTGCCATGGCCCGCGTGACGCTCGACAAGGTCTTCAAGCGCTATGCCGAGGTGGAGGTGATCCACGGCGTGGACCTTTCCATCGAGCCCGGCGAGTTCGTCGTCTTCGTGGGCCCTTCGGGCTGCGGCAAGTCGACGCTGCTGCGCATGATCGCGGGGCTGGAGGACATCACCGGCGGCGCGCTCGCCATCGACGGCGAGCGCATGAACGAGGTGCAGCCCGCCAAGCGCGGCATCGCCATGGTGTTCCAGAGCTATGCGCTCTACCCGCACATGAACGTCTACAAGAACCTCGCCTTCGGCCTGGAGACCGCGGGCATGCCCAGGCCCGAGATCGACCAGCGCGTGCGCGAGGCGGCCCGCATCCTGCAGATCGAGCCGTTGCTGCAGAGGAAGCCCAAGGCGCTCTCCGGTGGCCAGCGCCAGCGCGTCGCCATCGGCCGCGCCATCGTGCGCCAGCCGCGCCTCTTCCTGTTCGACGAGCCGCTCTCCAACCTCGATGCCGAGCTGCGCGTGCAGATGCGAGTCGAGATCGCCAAGCTCCACAAGGATCTCGGCACCACCATGATCTACGTGACGCACGACCAGGTCGAGGCCATGACGATGGCCGACAAGATCGTCGTGCTGCGCTCGGGCGTCGTGGAGCAGGTCGGCAAGCCGCTCGACCTCTACAACCATCCCGCCAACCAGTTCGTGGCGGGGTTCATCGGCTCGCCGAAGATGAATTTCTTCAAGGTGGACGTGACTGCGGCTGGGGCGGGCGGGGCGACAGTGCGCCTCGGCGAAACCCAGCTGACTTTGCCGCTCGCGGGAGTCGGCCCCGGCCCGGCCACGCTCGGCATCCGGCCGGAGCATCTCGCGACGGGAGGCGAGGGGGCCTCGATCGGCAGCGCCCGTGTCGTGCTCGTCGAGCACCTCGGCGGCGCCACGGTGGTCTACGGCACGCTGCCCGACGGCCAGGCCCTCACGGTCTCGCTGGAAGGCCAGCGCCCGATCCCGCCGGACGGCCTGATCCCCCTCGTCGTCGATACCGCGCGGTGCCATCTGTTCGCGGCAGACGGTCAGCGGCTGGGCCGATCAAGATAGGAGGCTCGCGGCCGTCGCGGCGCGCCTGGCAATCACGATCGTGCCCGCCAATGCAATGGTGCGCATCAGGCGTCGCCGCGGCCGGCGACGCCGAGATGCGCCTCCAGCGCTGCCTCGTCCTGCGCCAGAGCCTCGCTCGAGCCGCGCCAGACGACGGCCCCGCGGTCGAGGATGACGGCATCGTCGGTCACGCCCAGGATGCGGCGGGCATTCTGCTCCACGATGATGGCCGAGAGCCCCTCCTCCCGCACGATGCGCCGCAGCGCGGCCAACAACTCGTCGACGATGATCGGGGCGAGGCCTTCGGTCGGCTCGTCGAGCAGCAGCAGGCGGGGGTTGGTGACCAGCGCGCGGCCGAGCGCCAGCATCTGCTGCTCGCCGCCGGAGAGTTGGTTGCCGAGGTTGCGCCGGCGCTCGGCGAGGCGGGGGAACATGGCGTAGACGCGATCCACCGTCCAGGGTCCCGGCCGCGCCACGGCCGTCATGTTCTCCTCGACTGTGAGGGAGCGGAAGATGTTGCGCTCCTGCGGCACCCACCCGAGCCCCGCCTGGGCGCGGCGGTCCGCCCGCATCCGCGTGACGTCGCGGCCCGCGAAGCGGATGGCGCCGGCGCGCCAGGTGGTGAGGCCCATGATCGTGTCGATCAGCGTCGTCTTGCCCGTGCCGTTGCGGCCGAGCAACGCGAGCGAGCGGCCATCACCCAGCACGAGGTCGATGCCGGCGAGCACGGTGGCCTCGCCATAGCCGGCGACGAGGCCCTCGACGGCGAGGAGGTCAGGCATGCTGGCCCTCCCCGAGGTAGACCTCGCGCACCCGCGGATCCCGCGCGATCTCGGCAGCGGGTCCCTCGACGAGCAGCGCGCCGGAGACGAGCACGGAGATGCGCTGGGCGAAGGAGAAGACGAGGTCCATGTCGTGCTCGATCAGCAGCACGGTGACGTCGGGGGGCAGCGCCTCGACCATGGCGAGGATTCCCCGGCGCTCGTCCTCCGGCACGCCTGCCGCGGGCTCGTCCAGCAGCAGCACGCGCGGGCGGCAGGCGATGGCGATGGCGATCTCCAGCAAACGCTGGCGGCCATAGGGCAGGGAGGCGGTGCGGGCGCCCATCACGTCGGCGAGACCGAAGCGGGCCAGGATCTCGGCGGCCTCGTCGACCACGGCGCTGCTGCTGCCCGCGAGCCGCCACCATTGCCGGCCGAGCCCGAGGCGCTCGGACACGGCGAGGCCGACGCTCTCCAGCGGCGTAAGGTCGGGAAAGAGCTGGTTGATCTGGAAGGTGCGCGCCAGGCCTCTTCGTACCCGCGCATTCTGGCTCTCGCCGGTGACGTCCTCGCCCTGCAGAAGGATGCGCCCGCCGCTCGGCTTCAGCACGCCGGTGAGGAGGTTGATGAAGGTGGTCTTGCCCGCTCCGTTGGGGCCGATGAGCGCGTGCCGCGTACCCTGCTCCAGGCGCAGGGACACGTCGTTGGTGGCGACGAGCCCGCCGAAGCGCTTGGTGAGGCCAATCGTCTCCAGCGCCACGCTCACGCCCGCCTCCCCGGCAGGATCGCGGCGAGGAGGCGGCCCATGCCGCCCGAGACGACGTTGGCGACCCGCTCGCGCCCGGCGAGCACCAGAACGACGAGCAGGAGGCCGATCCAGAACAGCCAGTATTGCGGCGTGATGGACATCAGCCAGTCCTGCATCACCTTGAAGACGAGCGCGCCGATGATGCCGCCATAGAGATAGCCGACGCCGCCGATGACGAGCACGAGCATCACGTCGGCCGAGCGGTGGAATTCCAGCACGTCCAGCGAGACGAACTGCGTCGTCTGGGCCAGCAGCGCGCCGGCCACGCCGGCATAGGCCGCGGCCATCGTGTAGACCGCGACCAGCCGCCCGCTGACGGAGATGCCGACGGAGCGGGCGCGCAGCGGATTGTCCTTCACCGCGCGCAGCGACAGGCCGAAGGGCGAGTGCACGACACGCCGCGCGAGGAGGAAGAGCAGGAGGAGCACGACGAGGCTGTAGAGATAGGCGGTGCGGCCATAGAGATCGAAGGCGAACAGGCCGAGGACGGGGCCGACCACCATGCCCTGCAGGCCGTCCGCGCCGCCGGTGAGCCAGGCCATGCGGTTGGCGAGTTCGCCCACCATCATGGCGATGCCGAGCGTCACCATGAGGCGCGTGAGGTCGGAGCCGCGCAGCAGCAGGAAGCTCGTGGCGAAGCCGAGCGCGCCCGCCAGGGCTGCCGCGGCAGCGAGGCCCAGCAGGGGATCGCCGAATCCCTGCGTGGCGAGGATGCCGGCCGTGTAGGCGCCCACGCCCAGGAACGCCGCATGGCCCAGTGACACGATGCCGGCGAAGCCGAGGATGAGGTCGAGCGAGAGCGCGAAGAGCGCGAGGATGGCGATCTCGTTGAGCAGCAGGAGATGGCGCGGAAAGGCAAGGGCCGCGCCGAATGCGACGAGCCAGAAGATCAGCTCCGGCATCCGCCAGCGCGCCTTGCGCAGCAGGAGCTGCGCCGCTCCGGCATCGTGGGGAACGGCGAGCGAAGGCCCGGGCGCGGCGACCTCGCTCATCGCGCTCCGCTCCGGGCGAAGAGCCCCTGCGGCCGCACGATCAGCACGAGCACCATGATTGTATAGATGATGAAGGCGCCGACCTGCGGCACGTAGTACTTGCCGGCGACGTCGGCGATGCCGAGCAGCAGGGCGGCGAAGAAGGCGCCTGTGATGCTCGTGGTGCCGCCGACGGTGACCACGATCAGGAAGTAGATCATGTACTTGACGGGGAAGGTCGGATCCATGCCGAGGATGTCGGAGCCGAGCGCCCCGCCGAGGCCCGCAAGGCCCGAGCCGACCGCGAAGGTGACCGCGAAGACGGCGCTCACGTTGATGCCGAGGCCGCGCGCCACGCGGGGATCGTCGACCGCTGCCCGCAGCCGGCTGCCGAAGCGGGTGCGCGTGAGGATGGCCTGCAGCACGAGGGTCAGTACGCCGCAGAGCACGATGATGAAGAGGCGGTAGACGCCGATGCTGCCGCCGAGGATGTCGACGCGCCCCCGCAGCGAGGGCGGCAGGTTCATGAGCTGCTGGCCCGAGCCCATGACGTAGTCCACCGCCGAGACCGACATGAACACGAGGCCGATGGTGAAGAGCACCTGGTCGAGGTGCGGCCGGTCATAGAGATGGACGTAGAGCGTGCGCTCGAAGAATGCGCCGAGCAGCGCCGCGACCAGGAAGGCCGCGGGCAGGCAGAAATAGAAGGACACGCCGTAGCGGTTCATCAGGATGGAGGTGACGTAGCCGCCGGCCATGGCGAAGGCGCCGTGCGCGAGGTTGATGAAGTTCATCAGCCCCAGCGTCACGGAAAGTCCGCAGGCCAGGATGAAGAGCAGCATGCCGTAGGCGATGCCGTCGAAGAGGATCGTCATTGGCGCGACTTCATGGGCGGGGGGGTCCCTGCGCAAGGGACCACGGCCGCCCGCCGCCCCTCACGAGGTCTGGAGAGACATCACATCCAGGCCGTCAAGACTTCTTGGCGGCCTTCACCGGGTCCTTGACCTGGGGAATCTTGTCGAATTCCTGATTGTAGAGCTCGCCGCCGACCTTCTCGACCTTGCGGACATAGATGTCCTGGATGATGTCGCGCGTCTCGGGATCGATGGTGACGGGACCGCGAACGCTGGTCCAGCTCATCCCCTTCATGGCCGCGAGGAGGGAGTCGCCGTCGGCAGCGCCCTTGGTCTTCTCCAGCGCCTTGGCGACCAGGCCCATGCCGTCATAGGCGCCGACTGCCATGAAGTTGGGGCGGAAGCCGTTGGCCTTCTTGAAGGCCTCGACGAAGGCCTTGTTCTCGGGGCTGTCATGCGAGGCCGAGTAGTGGTGCGTGGTGACGACGCCCAGCGCCGCGTCGCCCATGTCGTTCAGCAGGTCGTCATCCGTCACGTCGCCGGTGCCGATCAGCTTGATGCCGGCCTTGTCCATGCCGCGCTCGACGAACTGCTTCATGAAGGCCGAGCCGAAGCCGGAGGGCACGAAGACAAAGACGGCATCGGGCGAGGCGTCCTTCACGCGCTGCAGGAAGGGCGCGAAGTCCGGGTTCTTGAGCGGCACGCGCAGTTCGGCCACCACCTCGCCGCCCGCCTTGGTGAAGCTCTCCTTGAAGGCCTTCTCGGCGTCGATGCCGGGGCCGTAGTCGGTGACCAGCGTGACGACCTTCTTGACGCCGTTCCTGGCGCTCCATTCGGCCATGGGCACCGTGGCCTGAGGCAGGGTGAAGCTGGTGCGCACGATGTAGGGCGACTGCTCGGTGATAATGGCGGTTGCCGCGGCTGTGACGACCTGCGGCACCTTGGCCTGCGTGGCGATCGGCGCCACGGCGAGCGCGAGCGGGGTGAGGCCGAAGCCCATGAGCACGTTGACCTTGTCGTTGACGACGAGATCCTGCGCCAGGCGCTTGGTGACGTCGGCGACGCCAGTGTCGTCCTTGACGATGAGCTCGACGGGCTTGCCCGCCATCTTCCCGCCGTTCTGCGACAGGAACAGCTTCGCGGCAGCCTCGGCCTGCTTGCCGGTGGAGGCGGAGGGGCCCGTCATCGGCAGGATGAGGCCGATCTTCACGGCGTCCTGGGCCGACGCCATCGTGCCGGACAAGGCAAGGGCCGCGGCGCCGGCAAGGCCGGAAAGCAGGGTCCGTCTGAGCATGGAAGTCCCTCCCGAGGGGTGGTTCGTTCGCTTTTTCGAACGTGTTCTGGCTCGGCGACGATAGGTGTCGCCTGCCGGAGGCGTCAAGCACGGCAGGACCCAGCGTGGCTTGCCAGCACGACCGAAAAGTCGGACGACGGCGGCTTTCTCCAGCGCGTTCTCGCCCGGTACCGGTCATGCATCAAATGATTAGTTTTGTCCCATTGATGAGCTGCCTTCATCGGCAAGCGACATGCCGGCCGCGGCGCCGTTGACACGTCCGATTGTCGCTGTTGTAACTGGTTGGTGAATTAGGCGGCTGCAGAGCCGTCGCGGGAAGCGCGAGGGCTGCATGAAGTTCGGGGACTATCCGAAAATTCCGTCGCTTGGCGACGTCGCGGGCTTCAAGGCGCATTGCGCGGAGGCGCGTCTGGCGATACCGATCGAAGACGACGTCGTGAGCGGAGCGACTTCGCCCCTCTCTACATCGATCACGGCGGACGGCCTGACGATCGGCAACCGCTTCGCCATCAACCCCATGGAAGGCTGGGATGGCGAGACGGACGGACGGCCGAGCTCCAACACGATCCGCCGCTGGGAGCGCTTTGGCCGCAGCGGGGCCAAGCTCATCTGGGGCGGCGAGGCCGTGGCCGTGCGCCCCGACGGGCGCGCAAACCCGAACCAGCTGATGCTCACCGAGGAGACGCACGGGTCGATCGCCGCTCTCCGCGAGCGGCTGGTCGCGACCCACCGCGAGACCTTCGGAGACGACGACGGGCTCGTGGTCGGCCTGCAGCTCACCCATTCCGGCCGCTTCTGCAAGCCGAACAGCCACAAGTCCTTCGTGCCAATGGTGGCATACCGTCACCCGATCCTCGACCGGCGCTACCACGTGACCTCCGACGACGCGGTGATGAGCGACGACGCCATTGCCGGCCTGGTCGAGCATTTCGTGGCGGCCGGCAAGCGGGCTCAGGAGGCGGGCTACGACTTTGTCGACATCAAGCATTGCCACGGTTATCTCGCCCACGAACTGCTGAGCGCCGTGGACCGGCCGGGCCGATATGGCGGGAGCCTGGAGAACCGGACGCGCTTCCTTCGCGACGTCGTTCAAGGCCTGCGCGCCGAGGCGCCGGGCCTCGCCATCGGCGTGCGCCTCAGCGCGGTGGACATGGTGCCCTTCAAACCGGACCCCGCCTTGTCGAAGCCCGGTGCGCTCGGGCCGGGCATCCCCGAGGAGACGGCCGGCGACTATCCCTATGCGTTCGGCGCCGATCGGCGCGATCCGACCCGCATCGACCTCGCCGAGCCGCTGGCGCTCCTCGCCCTCTTCCGCGGCCTCGGCATCCGCCTCGTCAACGTCACTGCCGGCAGCCCCTACTACACGCCGCACCTGATCCGCCCCGCGAGCTATCCGCCGTCCGACGGCTACGCTCCGCCAGAGGATCCGCTGGCCGGCGTGCTGCGCCACCTCGAGGTCACACGGGCGCTGAAGCAGGCCTTCCCGGACCTCTGCTTCACCGGCAGCGGCTACACCTACCTGCAGGAATTCCTGCCCCATGTCGCTCAGGCCGCGGTGCGCGAGGGCTGGACCGACCTCGTCGGCATCGGCCGCATGGTGCTCTCCTATCCCGAGCTTCCTGCCGACGTGCTGGCGGGCCGCCCCTTCCAGAAGAAGAAGCTCTGCCGCACCTTCAGCGACTGCACCACCGCGCCCCGCAACGGCATCGTCTCCGGCTGCTACCCTCTGGACTCGCACTACAAGAGCTCGCCGGAGTTCAAGCAGCTTGCGGCGGTGAAGAAGCCCGCGAAGGTGTAGGTCCGGCCGCCCCGGGCGGAACAAGCCAGCCCCGAACTCTCCGCGAAAAGACGGGGCGGCTGCGCGGCCAGGACAAGGGCCGCTGTTCAAGAACCTTGCGGCGGGGCCCGTCCCGGAGGCAGGGTCGGAGCGCGCAGTCGAAGGACGTCCTCATGAGCTTCTCGCCGCTCGATTCCCTGGTGCTTGGCCCGCTGTTCCGTACGGACGCCATGGCCGAGGTTTTTTCGGACGCGTCCCTGGTTCGGGCGATGCTGCGAGTGGAAACGGCGCTGGCACGTGCGCAGGCCGCCCACGGCCTCGCCCCTGCTGCGCTCGGCGAGGCGCTGGACAGGCTCGCTCCGGAGACGCTGGACCTCGCTGCGCTGGGCCGCGCCACGGCCGTGGCCGGCGTGCCGGCGATCCCCTTCGTCAAGGCCTTGCAGACGCTGCTGCCGTCGGACCTGGAGCCCTTCTTCCACCAGGGCGCGACGACCCAGGACATCGTGGACGGCGCGCTCGTCCTTCAGATGCGCGAGGCCTTCGCCCTCCTGCGGGAGGATCTCGCCGGCGTCCTGGATGGGCTCTGCGCGCTGGCGATCCGCACGCGCGACGTTCCCTGCGCCGGACGAACCTATGGCCAGCACGCTGCGCCCGTCACCTTCGGCTACAAGGTCGCGGTCTGGCTCGCCGGCATTGCGGACGAAGCCGTGAGATTGCAGCCCGTGCGGGAGGCTGCTCTGGTGGCTTCCCTCGGCGGGCCGGTCGGCACGCTCGCGAGCCTCGGCGAGAAGGGCCCGGCCGTTCTGGATGCCTTCGCGAGGGAGCTCGGCCTGCGTGCCCCGCCCATCGCATGGCACACGCGCCGCACAGCCGTGACGGGCACGGGGCTCTGGCTGGCGAGCCTCCTCGCGGCCCTGGGCAAGATGGCGACGGATATCGTCAACCTCGCGGCCACCGAGGTCGGGGAGGTGGCCGAGCCTCCCATGCCGGGCCGTGGGGGCTCCTCTGCCATGCCGCACAAGCGCAATCCCGTCGGTGCAACGCTCATCCTCGCCGCAGGCGACGCGGCGGCTGGTCCTGCCGTGACCTTGCTGTCCGCCATGCAGCAGGCCGCCCACGAGAGGCCGGCCGGAGCCTGGCACGCGGAATGGCAGGCGCTGCCGCTGCTCTTCGGCCTCGCCTCCGGAGCACTCGCCGAGGCGCGGCGGCTGGCCGTGGGTCTGCAGGTCGACGAGGCGCGCATGCGCGCCAATCTCGAAATGACCAGGGGGCTGCTCTTCGCCGACGCCGCGTCAGGAGTGCTGGCTGGAACGCTGGGCCGGGCGGAGGCTCACGCCCGCGTGGAACGCGCGGCAGGCCTTGTGCGCGAAGGCGGCACGAACCTGCTGGACGTGCTTCTCCACTTGTCGGACCTGCCGGCTGATGTCGACAGAGCGACCCTGCGTGGGGCCTTCGATCTCGGCCCCTCGATCGCAGCAGGTGCACGCTTTGTCGACCGGGCTGTTGCGGCGATCAGGCCGCTTGTCGCGTCACTGTGAGGTGCGTGAAAGCCTTCACGGGCGCGCTGGCCTCCGGCCTGATATCTCCATCACGGGTGGGGAAGGGCGGTCCGGAGGCCCGCGCTCCCCGGCGTATCGTCGGGTTCCTCAGCCCTTGCCGGCGTCGGTGGTGACCTCGTCCTTCGAGGGCTTCACCTCGGCGGGATCGCTGACCTTGGTGTTGACCTTCTCCGGAGGCGTCTCCGGGTTCGGCGCTCCGGCGACAGAGGCCCCGCCCATGTAGGAGGGTGGGTCGCTTGCCGGGAAGGACATTTCGGAGGCCGCGTCGACGAGGCTGTCGCGCTTGGTCACGCGGTCATAGGCGCGAGAGTAGATCTCGAACAAGGCGGCGCGCTGCTGCTGCCCGTACCGGCTCGGAGCGCCCACCAGGGCCGCGACGTCGTCCGGCTCGCGCTTGTCGAGGCCAGCCTGGGCGTCGCCCGCGCCGTGGCGGTTGGCCTCGCTTTCCAGTTCGGGCGCCAGCGGCGCGGCTTTGGTCATGGCTGCCATGGCAACCCTCCCCTTGTGCGGTGGCGAAACCGGATGGCTCAGACGGCGGCGATCTCGCGCTCGCCGACAAGCCGTTCGAATTGTTCCCTGTCGCTCTTCACCCGGTAGGCGGGCTCGCCCGTCGGATTCTCCGGCAGGAGCCTGAGGACGCGGAACTGCTCGTGCTTCATCGATTCGCGCAGGTCCGTGGAGTGGACGATCTTGACGGTCTGTCCGACCTGATACTTGTGTCCGTGCATGGCGGTGCCTCTCTCGTCTTGACGCATGTGCAGTCCTTGCGACCGTTCTCGGCGTCCGAACTGGGTCAGCGCATGAAGAACCAGAGAAGAAGAATGACCGGGATCGGAACCCCGAGCAGCCAAAGCAGTGCAGAACGACCGAGACCCATGGCTTGATCCTTTCGACAGGCGTGGAATTGTGAGGCAGTCAGCCCGTCAACTCGCGGACCTGCTCAAGGTTCCTGCCAGTTCGAAGGTCGGCCGCGCTTCAGGCTGCGTGGCGAGGCGGCGCCGTCGCGGCGATCACGTCGGCGAGGTGCGCCAGGTCCTCCGGCGCGAGGAGGCCGAGGCGGGCCGACGCCGCCCGGCAGGCCTCGGCCACCGAGACCACGCCGACGTCGTCGGCCGCGGTGGCGATCTCTGCGATCAGCGCGGCAGCGCTCTCCCGCCGTCCTTGCGCGACCTGGCGCGAGGCCTCGTCGAGCAGGGTCTCCGCATCCTCGCGGAAGCTGCGCTCGATCGCGGCCACCGTCGCCTCGCCCAGAGTCGCGACGAGCTGCTCCCGCCGCGCACCCGCGGCCGTCGTCCGAGGGGCCGGCTCGGGGCGAGGAGTGGCAGGCGTCCAGCGCTCCAGCACGGCGTGGAGCAGACCGTGGGTGACGGGCTTGCTGACGAAGTCGTCCATGCCCGAGGCGAGGCAGGCCTCGCGGTCCGTGCTCATGGCGTTGGCCGTCATGGCGATGATGGGCAGGCGGGGTCTGTCCTCCGCTTGCTCGGCCTGCCGGATCGCCACCGTGGCGGCGAGGCCGTCCATGCCGGGCATCTGCATGTCCATCAGCACGAGGTCGTAGGTCCCGCGCGCGGCCATGCCGACCGCCTCGCGACCGTTATGCGCGAGCTCGGCAGAATGGCCCAGCTTGGCCAGGAGGCCGAGGGCGACCTGCTGGTTCACCACGTTGTCCTCCGCCACGAGGATGCGCAGGCCCGTTGCCGGGCGCGAAGCGGGGGGCATATCGCGGACCTTGCGCGGCTCCGCGGGTCCCCGTTCGGCGCGCGGCTGCGCCATGAGCGCTCGCCGGATTCGTGCGGGGGTCGCGGCTCCGTCCAGCGTCGCCATGCCGTCGGCGGCGCCGGGAGGGGGCGTCACGGGAAGCAGGATGGAACTGGCGTCGGCGGAGCCGGCCCCGGGAAGAACGCGGATCGCGAGCGGGCCGCCGGAGCGGCCCGGTCCTGGTTCCGATCCCGCGACGTGCGCGCCCATTTCGCGGAGCAGCCGCTCCAGCGCCCCGCGAAGCTTTGCATTTCCACCCGAGACATCCACCGCGGCGATCAGGGCCGCAGGCCTCTCCCGCAGCTCGGGCTGCGCGGCGAGCGGGATCTCGAACCAGAAGGTGCTGCCGCCCTGCGGCTCGCTCTCCACGCCGATCGCGCCGCCCATCAGTTCCACCAGCCTGCGGCTGATGGCCAGGCCGAGGCCGGTGCCGCCATAACGGCGCGCAATGGAGCCGTCGCCCTGGCTGAAGTCGGCGAAGAGCCGCGACAGCGTGGCCGGCTCGATCCCGATGCCGGTATCAGACACCGCGATGCGCAGGCGCCTGGCGGAAGACTCCTGGCCCTCCACGGTCGCCTCCACCACGATCCCGCCCTGGTGCGTGAACTTGATGGCGTTGCTGAGCAGGTTCAGCAGCACCTGCCGCACCCGATGGGGATCGGCGGCGACCGTGCTGCGCAGGGCGGGTTCGCCCGCCACGACGATGGACAGCGCCTTGTCGCGCGCCTGGGGACCCAGCAGGTCCACCACGCCCTCCACGATGTCGAGCGGCGCGAAGGAGCCTTGCTCCACGTCGAGCCGTCCAGCCTCGAGCTTGGAGAGATCCAGGATGTTGTTGAGGATGCCAAGCAGAGCCTCGCCGGATTCGTGGATGGTCCGGGCGTAGCGGCGCTGCTCCTCGCTGAGATCCGTGTCGAGCAGGAGCCCCGCCGTTCCGATCACCCCGTTCATGGGCGTTCTGATCTCGTGGCTCATCGTGGCCAGGAACTCGGACTTTGCGCGGTTGCCGGCCTCGGCCGCCGAGGCGGCCACGGCGAGGTCCGCCGTCATGCGCTCGAGGCTCCGGCGGGCCGCATCCGTCTCGCGCAGTTGCATGACCAGCGCCGCGATCACCCCGATCATCAGGACGGTGAGGGCCACGACCGCGATCGCCAGCAGCCAGTAGAGCTGCGAGGTCTGCTCGCGCTGCTCCACTTTGATCCGCACGTTCTCGTTCTGCACGAAGGCGGCCATGTCGGCCGTCTGCCGTCTCAGCGCCTCCACGCGGGCAGAGAGCGTGTCGATCTGGTCGGTTCCGGAATCGCGCGCGAGGGCCTCGAACGCGGGTTCGACCGCGCGGATCTCCGCTGCCAGCGTCCCGACGCCGCTGGCGAAGCGTGGCGAGTTTCCGAAGATCGACGGCAGCTTGCCGGCTTCGATCACGCCGAGCCGGCTATAGAGGATGTCGTAGGCCCGTTGCACCAGGGCGATGGTGGCGTCGGACGGCTCGTAGCGCGCCGTCTTCAGCGCGCCCTCCAGGCGCATGACCTCGCGGTCGAGTTGGTAGACGGCCCATACCGCGTCCTCGCGGATGCTGTTGCGGGCCTCCTGCAGGCGCACGACGAGGGTCGAGAAAATGGTCCCGCTCACGACGAGCAGGACCACGCCCATGGCGACGAGTGTGATGAGCCGCGCCTGCGGCGTGGTGCGGACGAGCCGCCGCATCGCCGCCTCCCGGCTCCTGACTTAGTCGATGGTGATGGTCGCGACCTGCCAGACGCAGCGAGAAAAGTACTTCTCGTTGTACAGGCTGGGCTCCTGGTCGAAGGGGTACATGACGAAGATCGGGCCGTGCTCGCGCACCGACATGGCCGCGCCGTCACGCTTGGTGGCGAGGATCACGTTGTGCTCGACGAAGTCCTTGACCGGGATCTCGACTGTGTAGTCGTTGAGGGCGCGGACGCGCATGTTGGCGCCGCTGCTGCCGACCGCGTCGAGCAGGGCCTTGCCCAGGGGACCGTCGAAGGTCACCTTGCCCTTCGTCCAGGGCGTCTCGACGACGGCCTTGCGGCCGGCGAGCTGCTCGAGCATGGCGAGGTCGAAGTTCGCGACGCCGTCCCCGTTGGTGTTGGCGATCTTGCCCTTGACCTGGAGGATCACCTCGCCGGTCGGCTTGGGCAGGGGGGCCGCGGAGGCCTTCGAAACGAAGGCGGCCATGGCCAGCATGGTGACGCATGCGATGATGCGCAGCATCGGGATTCTCCGAACGTGGGCCGGCACGGGGGATGTCGGCGGTTGAAACTGACGCTCAAGCTAACAGCGCCAAGTAAACACTCGCATAAGGCGCAGATTGACGTTTCGTCAGGCGCATTCGGAAATTGTCCACCGAGGGGCGGCGGCGTTGACGGCGACCCTTGGAGCGGTCATTCGTGCGAGCCGAGCCCTCTCCGGCCACCATCGACCATTCCCTGACGCAGGAGCCCTGCCATGACGTCGCCGTCCCGTACCGCGGAGCTCCTGTCCGTCCTGCGCCTCGCCCCCGTGATCCCGGTCCTCACCGTGGAGGGCCCGGAAGATGCGCTTCCCATGGCACGCGCGCTCGTCGCCGGTGGCCTGCCGGTGTTGGAGATCACCCTTCGCACCCCCGGCGCCTTGGCCGGAATGGAGGCCATCGCCCGGCACGTTCCCGGCGCGGTGGTGGGCGCTGGAACCGTGCTCACCTCGGGACAGGCCAAGGACTGCGTCAATGCCGGCGCGAAGTTCCTCGTCAGTCCCGGCGCGACCCGCGCCCTCGCCGAGGCCACCCTGGATTCCCCTGCGCCGCTGCTGCCCGGCGTCGCGACGGCGAGCGAGGCCATGACGCTGGGCGAGATGGGCTACACGGTGCTCAAGTTCTTTCCGGCCGAGCCCGCCGGGGGCGTGCCCTACCTGAAGTCTCTCTCCGCGCCCCTGCCGCAATTCACCTTCTGCCCGACGGGCGGCATCGACGCTGACAAGGCGAAGGCCTACCTCGCGCTGCCCAATGTCGCCTGCGTCGGGGGCTCCTGGGTCACCCCCGCCGCCGCGCTCAAGGCCGGCGACTGGGCCAAGGTGCAATCCCTGGCGGCCGCTGCGTCGAAGCTGCGGGGCTGATATCCGCCGGGCGGCGGTCATGGACCCATCATCTGGCTGTGGCTAAAGTGTTAACTACAACCGGAGATCGATCCATGTTCGACGCCAAGAACCTGCTCGACGCGCTCGTCACCGCCAGCCAGTCCCCTTCCGCGAACCAGCCTTCCTCCGCTTCCGGCCAGCCCGCCGGCGCAGCGGACCTCGGCGCCACCCTGAGCTCCGTGCTAGGCCAGCTCACCGGCCAGGGCGCAGCCCAGCCCGGCGCTGCCGGCAGCGCCGGTGCGGCGGGCGGGCTCGGCAGCATCATCGGTGCGGTCCTCGGACAGGCGACGCAGGGCCTGCAGGGCGCAGGGCGCGACCTCAACGCCGCCACCGGCGTCGGCAACCAGCTCGATGGTCTGCTGGCGAGCCTTACCGGCGGCAAGGGGGCGGGCGACCTCCTCGCCCAGGCCAAGGATCTCGCTGCCAACAACCAGTTGGCGACGGGCGCGGCTCTGGGCTCCCTCGCCAGCCTCTTTCTCGGCACCAAGGCCGGACGCGGCCTCGCCGTGGACACCGCCAAGCTCGGCGGGCTCGCCATGATCGGCGGGCTCGCCTACCAGGCCTGGCAGAACTACCAGGCCGGCAAGCCGCCCATCGCGATCGGACAGGCGCAGGCGCCCGCCGAACCTCCCGCAGCCAGCCCCTTCGGCTCGCTCGGGACGCCCAAGCAGGACAACGAGACGGCGGAACTCCTGCTGCGCGCCATGATCGCCGCTGCCTCGGCGGACGGGACCATCGACGCCGAGGAACGCGCGCGCATCACCGGCAACCTGCAGGCGCTCGGCGCCGACCCCGAGGCCGCCCGCTTCCTCGATCACCAGTTCAGGACGCCGGCCACCGCCGCCCAACTGGCCGACGCTGTGCCGGGTCCCGAGGCGGCTGTGCAGGTCTACACGGCGGCGCGGCTGACCATCGATCCTGATACAAAGCAGGAGAAGGCCTTCCTGGCCGACCTCGCGGACAAGCTCGGCCTCGACGCCAAGCTGGTCGCCCACATCGACGCCGCGGCGGAGAGCGTGAAGGCGCCAGCCTGAGTCCGAGCCGAACGAGCGACCGGGCTTCACGCCTTATTTGCCGCGCCGTGCAAGAGTTCCTTCGGGCTTCGGAGGAACCCGCATGCTGTCCATGCCTATTCGCCTGCTCCTCGTCGGTGCGCTTCTAGGCGGAGCGGGCCTTGCCTGGGCTTTCTGGTACGAGAACTGGCGGGCCCGCAACGGGATCCGCCGTCGGACCTCCGACGGCGACTCCAGCGGCGGCGATACCGGCGGAGACGGGCTGTTCAGCTGGATCTTCGGCGACGGCGGTGGGGATGGCGGCGACGGAGGCGGCGGTGACGGAGGCGGTGGAGGCGACTGATCGCGCGCTTCTCAGTCCGGCATGAAATCCCACAGCACCGTATCTGGCGCGCTCGTGTTGTGGCGCGAGGGCGCGACACGGCCCAGGCGGATCTCCGTGGCGAAGGCCCGCCGGAAGTCCATTACGGGCTTCGTCCGCCAGCCCTTGGCCTTCTGCTCCTTCCAGAAGACGTGCGACGCGTCCGCGTTCACCTCGGTCACGAACATGGAACGCAGGGCCGCGAAGGGCGCGCCCTTCACGGGCTGCTCCAGCACCACCTCGATCGAGGCGGCCTTCTCCGTCAGGTCCGTGACGCGCACGGTGGCGACGTCGCCCTCGGGGAAGGTGAGCTCGAAGCTCTTCACCGCGGGCACGAACTTGATGGACTTGAGCTCCACCATCGGCCGCTCCTTCTCTTCCACCGCGCCCACCAGGAACGAGGTGCCGTAGGCGACCTGCGGCAGCCGCTCCGGCGGCAGCGGCCTCGCGCGCCAATAGCCGTCGAGGGGGTAGAGCACGAGGTACTCGTAGGGGTCCTTGTCGGGCCGCTTGACGAAGAGCTGCACGAGGTGGAGCTGGTGCTCCTCCCGGTCTCCGACCTTGAGCGGCACGTCGCCCTTGCGCCAGAACTCGGCGTGGCGATAGCCCACGAGCTGCATCGTGTCGTCCTCGAAGAGCACGATGCGGTCCACCTTGTCCTCCGGCCCGGGCGGCTGGTCGGCGATGACGCAGTCTGTAAAATCGGGCGCGGTCGAATCCACCACGATCGTGCCGATGGCCGAAGGCGGCCGGGCGTCGATCCGGAAGTGCCGCAGGGTGCTCGAGGAGAAGGTCAGGTAGACGTTGTCGTCTTCCGCGCAGAGCGTGGGCTTGCTGCGGCCCTGGACAGTCACCGCCATGGCCGGCGGCAAGTCCTTCTTCTGGGCACTCCCGGTCTCCTCGCCGGACGCCTCGGCCCTGTTGCGCCTGTGGCGCTTGCGCGGCCGGTCGTCCTCGGCCTTCACGGCGGCTTCGCTGGCCGGCGTCTCCGCCGTGAGCGGCGGCGGCTTGATCGGCGCGGCCTCCTGCGGGCGTGCCGGAAGGACCCAGAACGAGGCGGCCAGCGCCAGAACGGCGCCGGCCAGGAGGCTGCGCGCGGCCGGGCCGCGCTGCGAGGGGCGTTCGATCACGTCGGCAACCCGGGTCCGATTCGCGGCCTGGACTCAGCCGCGAGCGTTCTGATCCAGGAATTCGCCGATCCTGCCAAGGGCCTTTCGGATGTTCTCCGTCGAATTGGCGTAAGAGAGGCGAATATAGCCCTCCCCGTAGACGCCGAAATCCGGCCCGCCGATCGTGGCGACGCCGGCCTGCTCCAGGAGCGCCGAGGCCAGCGGCTTCGACTTCCACCCGGTCTTGCTGATGTTCGGGAAGGCGTAGAACGCGCCCTTGGGCGTCGCGGCGCTGACGCCCGGCAGGGCATTGAGCCCCTCGGTGACGACCTTCCGGCGGCGGTCGAACTCGGCGACCATCGCGTGCACCGCGTCCTGCGGGCCGGTCAGGGCCGCCAGCCCCGCATACTGGGCGGGCGCGTTGACGCAGGAATAGGAGTTCACGGCGAGCTTGCGCACGGCGTCGTAGAGCGGCGTCGGCCATACCGAGAAGCCCATGCGCCATCCGGTCATGGCGTAGGTCTTCGACCAGCCGTCGAGCAGGATCAGCCGGTCGCGGATCTCGGGATAGGCCATGAGAGACTGGTGGGCGAGCCCGTCATAGGTCATCTGCCCGTAGATCTCGTCGGACATGATGGCCACGTCGGGGAAGCGGGCGAGGCCCGCCACGAGCTTGTCGATCTCGTCCTTGGGCGTCACGCCCCCCGTCGGGTTGGCCGGCGAGTTGAGGATGAGGAGGCGGGTACGCGGGGTGATCAGAGACAGCGTCTCCTCGGCGGAGAAGGCGAAGGCGTTCTCCTCGCGGATCGGTACCGGAACGGGCTTCGCGCCGGTAAACTCGATCATCGAGCGGTAGATGGGAAATCCGGGGTCGGGGTAGAGGATCTCGGCTCCCGGTTGCCCGAAGAGGACGATCGCCATGTACATCGTCACCTTGCCGCCGGGCACGATGAGCACGTTGTCCGGCGACACCTCGGCCCCGGTACGCTTCAGGATGTCGGCCGCCACGGCCTCCCGGAGCGGCAGGATGCCCGTGGCCGGCGTATAGCCGTGCTGGCCGTCGTGCAGCGCCTTCACCGCAGCCTCGACGATGTGGTTGGGCGTGCGGAAGTCGGGCTGGCCGATGCCGAGGTTGATGATGTCGCGGCCCTGGCGCTGCAGCTCCGTGGCGCGGGCCAGCACCGCGAAGGCGTTCTCCTCGCCGATGCGCCCGAAGGCGTCGACCACGTGCAGCGTCATGGCGTTCTCTCCCTCTTCGACCCGCTCGCTCGCAGAGCAGTCTTGTCATGACCTTGAACAGCAACGGTGCGACGAGCGCAACCGGCTCGCCTCAGGAGCGCAGCGGCCTCCGGCGAGAGGGCGGACCCGCGCACGTCGCATGGATGCGCCGTTGCATTCGCGCCGCATTTGGAGTGATGCTGCGCGCCGCATCAAATCGGTTCGATCGCTGTCGGCCGAGCAGAGATTGACGGGGGAGGCACATGGCCGGCAAGGGCAAGGACAAGGGCGTCAACGAGAAGGCCGCCAAGGCTGGGAACGGCGCGTCGGCCGTGAAGGCCAAGGCTGGCCCCAAGGGCAAGGCCGCGAAGGCGAAGGGCAGCGTCACCGGCCTGCTGCCGCAGGCCGTCGTTCCCGAGCCCGCCCCCGCCGCCCGCCGGGCGCTGCGCTCCAAGCTCTGGTTCGACAACCCCGACAACCCCGGCATGACCGCGCTCTACCTGGAGCGCTACCTGAACTTCGGCCTCACCCGTGAGGAGCTGCAGTCCGGCAAGCCGATCATCGGCATCGCCCAGACCGGCTCGGACCTGTCGCCCTGCAACCGCCATCACCTCGAACTCGCCAAGCGGGTGCGCGAGGGCATCACCGCCATGGGCGGCGTCGCCTTCGAGTTCCCGGTCCACCCCATCCAGGAGACGGGCAAGCGCCCAACCGCTTCGCTCGACCGCAACCTCGCCTATCTCGGCCTCGTCGAGGTGCTCTACGGCTACCCGCTCGATGGCGTCGTTCTGACCACCGGCTGCGACAAGACGACCCCGGCCTGCATCATGGCGGCTGCCACGGTGAACATCCCCTCCATCGTCCTGTGCGGCGGGCCGATGCTGAACGGCTGGTGGAAGGGCGAGCGCACGGGCTCGGGCACCATCGTGTGGAAGAGCCGCGAGCGGCTGGCGGCCGGCGAAATCGGCTATGACGAGTTCATGGACATCGTCGCCTCCTCGGCGCCCTCCGTCGGCCATTGCAACACCATGGGCACGGCCTCGACGATGAACTCGCTGGCCGAGGCGCTCGGCATGACGCTCCCGGGCTGCGCGGCCATTCCGGCCCCCTATCGCGAGCGCGGCCAGATCGCCTACGAGACCGGCAAGCGCATCGTCGACATGGTCTGGGAGGACCTGAAGCCCTCCGACATCATGACCCGCAAGGCCTTCGAGAACGCCATCGTCGTGAATTCCGCCATCGGCGGCTCCACCAACGCGCCCATCCACATCAACGCCATCGCCCGCCACATGGGCGTGAAGCTGACGGTGGAAGACTGGGAGAAGGTGGGCCACAAGGTCCCGCTGCTGGTGAACCTGCAGCCGGCCGGCGAGTATCTCGGGGAGGAGTATCACCGGGCGGGCGGCGTGCCGGCGGTCGTCAACGAGCTCATGAAGAAGAAGCTCATCCACACCGACGCGCTCACCGCGAACGGCCGCACGATGGGCGAGAACTGCGCGGACACGACCGTGCAGGACGGCCGCGTGATCCTGCCCATCGACAAGCCGATGAAGAAGGACGCCGGCTTCATCGTGCTGAAGGGCAACCTCTTCGACAACGCGGTCATGAAGACCAGCGTGATCTCCGAGGAGTTCCGCAACCGCTACCTGTCCAATCCCAAGGACCCCGAGGCCTTCGAGGGCCGCGCCATCGTGTTCGACGGGCCGGAGGACTACCACCACCGCATCGACGATCCCAAGCTGAAGATCGACGAGAACTGCATGCTCTTCATGCGCGGCGCGGGGCCGATCGGCTATCCCGGCGCGGCCGAGGTGGTGAACATGCAGCCGCCCGCCGCCCTCATCAAGAAGGGCGTCACGGCGCTCCCCTGCATCGGAGACGGCCGCCAGTCCGGCACCTCGGGCTCGCCCTCCATCCTCAACGCCTCGCCAGAGGCTGCGGCCGGCGGCGGGCTCGCGCTGCTCAAGACCGGCGACCGCGTGCGCATCGACCTGAGGAAGGGGACGGCCAACATCCTCATCTCCGAGGACGAGCTCAACAAGCGGCGCGCCGACCTGCAGAAGCGCGGCGGCTACAAGATCCCCGAGAGCCAGACCCCCTGGCAGGAGATCCAGCGCGGCATGGTGGACCAGCTCGGCTCCGGCATGGTGCTGAAGCCCGCCGTGAAGTACCAGCGCGTCGCCCAGAGCAAGGGCGTGCCGCGCGACAACCACTGAGGCCACTCCACTCTCGAGGGACGCCATGACGCAGGAGCAGCGGGTCGCCCGCTTCCGCGATCTCCACGCGGCCGGCTGCTTCGTCATGCCGAACCCCTGGGACGTCGGCACGGCCCGCTGGCTGCGCGGCCAGGGCTTCCCGGCCCTCGCCACGACCAGCGCCGGCTTCGCCTTCACGCAGGGGCGGGCGGACCAGGACGTCGGGCTCGACCTCATGCTGGCGCATGTCGCGGAGATCGTTTCGGCGGTGCCCGACCTGCCGGTCAATGCAGACTTCGAGAACGGCTATGCGGACGAGCCGGAGGGCGTCGCGCGCAACGTCAAGGCCTGCATTGCCACGGGGGTAGCTGGCCTCTCCATCGAGGACGCGACCGGGCGCGCCGAGGAGTCCCTTTATCCCTTCGACCTCGCCGTTGAGCGGGTCAGGGCGGCGCGGAAGGCTGTCGACGAGACGGGCACGGGCGTGCTGCTGACGGCCCGCGCGGAATGCTTCCTCGTCGGGCATCCGGACGCGCTGGCCGAGTCCTGCCGGCGCATCGCGGCCTATGCCGAGGCAGGGGCGGACGTGCTCTACGCTCCCGGCCCGAAGACGCGCGAGGATCTCGCCGCCATCGTGGCGGCGGCGGGCGGCAAGCCCGTCAACGTGCTGGTGCACGGCTCCTACGGCCTTACCGTGCAGGACGTGGAGGCGCTTGGCGGCCGGCGCATCTCGATCGGCGCGGCGCTCGCCCGTGCCGCCTGGTCGGCGTTCATCGAGGCCGCCCGCCTCATGAAGGAGGAGGGCCGTTTCGACGGCTTCGCCGAGAACGGGCGCTCCGCGCCGCTCAACCCCTTCTTCCGCGCCGACCTCGCGGAGCGTTCGCGGTGACGTCTGCCGACCTGTCGGGCCTGCGCCGCGCGACGCATGCCGACCTCGACGCCATCGTCGCCCTCCAGCACGCCGCCTATGCGCGCAACCGCCCCATCCTGGGCGTCGAGCCCATTCCGCTCCAGGCCGACTACGCGCAGGTGCTGCGCGAGTGGGAGGTCTGGCTCGCCGAGGACGGCGAAGGGCTCGCGGGGGTCCTGATCCTGCACCAGCGGCCCGAGGACCTCCTGATCTGGAGCATCGCCACGGCGCCCTCCCGCCAGGGACAGGGCTTCGGCGGACAGCTGCTTGCGGCTGCGGAGACGCGCACGCGCCAGCTCGGGCGCAACACCTTGCGGCTCTACACGGGCCAGAAGCTCACCGGAAACGTCGCCTGGTACAGCCGCCACGGCTACCAGGTGGAACGCGTGGAGGCCATGCCGGACCGCACGGCCATCCATATGGTCAAGACACTCCACTGAACAAGCATGAAGGGACGGACGACATGGCGGGGCGACTGAAGGGCAAGGTGGCCGTGGTGACGGCGGCCGGGAACGGCATCGGCCGGGCCATCGCGGAGGCCTTCGTGGCCGAGGGCGCGACGGTGTGGGCGACCGACGTCAACACCGAGGCGCTGGAGGGCATCGCCCGCGCCAAACGCCGCAAGCTCGACGTGCTCTCCGACAAGCAGGTCGCCAACTTCGTGGAGAAGACCGGCCCCGTCGACATCCTCGTCAACGCCGCCGGCTACGTGCACCACGGCACGATCCTCGAATGCGACGACAAGGCATGGGACTTCTCCTTCGACCTCAACGTCCGTTCCATGCACCGCCTGATCAAGGCCTACCTGCCGGGCATGCTGGAGAAGGGCAAGGGCTCCATCGTCAACATCGCCTCGGGCGCGGGCTCCGTGCGCGGCATCCCCAACCGCTACGTCTACGGCGCGACCAAGGCGGCCGTGATCGGCCTCAGCAAGGCCGTGGCGGCGGACTTCATCCGCAAGGGCGTGCGTTGCAACGCCATCTGCCCGGGCACCATCGAGTCCCCCTCGCTCGACCAGCGCATCGAGACGCTGGCGCGCGACACCAAGCAGCCCGTCGAAAAGGTCCGCCAGGCCTTCATCGACCGCCAGCCCATCGGCCGCCTGGGCAAGCCCGAGGAGATCGCGGCCATGGCCGTCTACCTCGCGGGCGACGAGAGCGCCTACACGACGGGCCAGATCTTCCTGGTGGACGGGGGCTTCGCGCTCTGAGGCGAGACCCGCTGCTCGACCAATGACAATGTCCGGGGAGGACAGCATGCATATTCTCATCATCGGCGGAGCCGGCATGGTCGGCCGCAAGCTGGCCGAGCGGCTGGCGAAGGACAAGGCGGTGGGCGGCAAGCCCATCGCGCGGCTCACGCTGCACGACGTGGTCGAGCCGTCCGCTCCGGCCGGTGCGGACTTCGCCTGCGTCACCGTGGCGTCCGACTTCTCGCTGCCCGGAGAGGCGGAGAAGCTCGTGGCCTCGCGGCCGGACCTGATCTTCCATCTCGCGGCCATCGTGTCCGGCGAGGCGGAGCAGGACTTCGACAAGGGCTACCGGATCAACCTCGACGGCACGTGGAAGCTCTTCGAGGCGATCCGCCAGGTCGGCGACGGCTACAAGCCGCGCGTGGTGTTCACGTCCTCGATCGCCGTGTTCGGCGCACCCTTCCCGGAGAAGATTGGCGACGAGTTCTTCAACACGCCGCTCACCTCCTACGGCACGCAGAAGACAGTCGGCGAACTGCTGCTCGCCGACTACACCCGCAAGGGCTTCTTCGACGGCTTCGGCATCCGCCTGCCGACGATCTGCGTGCGGCCGGGCAAGCCCAACAAGGCGGCCTCAGGATTCTTCTCCAACATCATCCGCGAACCGCTCGCCGGCCACGAGGCGGTGCTGCCCGTCTCCGAGGACGTGCGCCACTGGCATGCCTCGCCGCGCTCTGCGGTCGGCTTTCTGCTGCACGCGGCGACGCTCGACGGCGAGGCCGTCGGCCCGCGCCGCAACCTCACCATGCCCGGCCTGTCCTGCACCGTCGGTGAGCAGATCGAGGCGCTGCGCCGCGTGGCCGGCGACAAGGTCGTCGCGCGCATCCGCCGCGAGCCCGACCCCGCCATCATCAAGATCGTCTCGGGCTGGGCGCGCGACTTCGATCCCAAGCGCGCGCTGGCGCTCGGCTTCCGGTCGGAGACGAGCTTCGACGAGATCATCCGCGTTCATATCGAGGACGAACTGGGCGGCAAGATCGCCTGATCCTGGGGTCGGTCATCCCGGGCGCTCCGCTTCGCTGCGGCCGGGATGACAGCCGTGGAACTGGTCCTACACCGCGACCGAGTGCCTTGCCGCGCCGTGCTTCAGGTAGGCGTCGAACGCTGCGGCGGCGAGGCGCATGAAGGGGCGGCCTTCCTCGGTGAGGCGGAGCACGCGACCCTCGAGTGCCACGACGCCGTCCTGCTCGAGCTGGCGCAGTTCCGGGATGGCGTCGTCGAGCGCCTCGACATGGCCGTAGGCCTCCGTCGCCAGCCGGCCGAAATCGACCTCGAAGTCGCACATCAGCCGCTCGATCACGCCGGCCCGCACGTGGTCGTCGACGGAGAAGGCGACGCCGCGCTTCGTCGGAAGCCGGCCTTCCTCGATGGCGCGGCGCCAGCCGCCCACGTCGGCCGCGTTCTGCACGTAGCCGCGCGGCAGGCGGCCGATCGAGGACGCGCCGAGGCCGACCAGGGCCGTCGCATCGTCGGTCGTGTAGCCCTGGAAATTCCGGCGGAGCGTTCCGGCGCGGGCGGCGACGGACATCGGGTCGTCTGAGCGGGCGAAGTGGTCGAGCCCGATGGCCTGGAAGCCGAGCGAGACGAGGCTCTCGCGCGCCGCATCGGCCTGGCGCATGCGCTCGGCCGCGCCCGGCAAAGCAGACTGGTCGATCATGCGCTGGTGGGTCTTCATCCACGGCACGTGGGCATAGCCGAAGATGGCGAAGCGCGACGGCCGAAGCGCCGCCGCCAGCTCGCAGGAGAGCCTGACATCGGCGACCGTCTGGTGCGGCAATCCATACATAAGGTCGACGTTGATCGCCTCGATGCCGGCGAGGCGCAGGTGCCTGACACAGCGCTCCACGACAGAGAGCGGCTGCACCCGGCCGATGGCCTTCTGCACGTGGTCGTTCAGGTCCTGTACCCCGAGGCTGGCGCGGTTCACGCCGCCCTCGGCGAGCGCGCGGGCGAGCGGCCCGTCGACGGTCCGCGGGTCGAGCTCCATGGCGTGCTCGACGAGGCCCGAGAGGTCGAAGCGTTCACGCAGGCGTGCTACGAGGCGCAGGAAACGCTCCGGGCCGAGCAAGCTGGGCGTGCCCCCGCCCCAGTGGATGTGCGTCACGCGCCTGGCCGTCGAGAGCGAGGCGACGAGCTCGATCTCCTGCTCGAGCGTCTCGGTATAGGCATCGAGCGGCTCCTGCTTACGGGTCGCCTTGGTGTTGCACCCGCAATAGGCGCACATCGTCGTGCAGTAGGGCACGTGCAGGTAGAGCGACAGGCTCGCCGTCGGGTCGAGCTCGGCGAGCCAGTGTCGCGCCACCTTGGCGTCCACGGCAGGGGTGAAATGAGGCGCGGTCGGGTAGCTCGTGTAGCGAGGCACCGAGCGCTCGGCGAGGACGAGTGAGGCGAGGGGCGCGGTCATGCCCCTTTTGTCCCCCGCCCCGTGTCGCGCGTCCTTGACGCGGATCAACCTCCGCTCAGGTTGACACGCATCCAGCCTGTCTCACCTGCAGCTTGAGATCACGTTTTCGGCGCGAGGTCGGTCCCGTTCATCGCGCCCACGGCGGTGGCCAGCATGGGCACGTAGTCGTCCGCGCCGCCACGCGCCACGGCGAGGGCGTAGCTGTTCTTCACGGCGTTGCCCATGGGGTTGGCGAGGCCCGCGGCGTCCGCCATGGATTCGAGGTAGCGCATGTCCTTGAAGGCGTTGGCCAGCGTGAACTTGTGAGCGTCGCGGTCACCTTCCAGCGTCCAGCGCATGAAGGTCTGGTAGAAGCCGCAATCCATCCTGCCGCCGCGGATCACGCTGTCGAAGCGCTGCGGGGAGATGCCGACCTTTTGGGCGAGGGTGAGCGCCTCGGAATAAAGCGCCGCGTAGCCCATCGCCAGGAAGTTGTTGAGCAGCTTCATGCGGTGGCCGTCGCCGGTATTGCCGATGTGCACCACGCGGCCGGCCCAGGTGTCCAGCACGGGCTTGATGCGCTCGAACACCTCGGGCGAGGCGCCGACCATGGTGTCGAGCGTTCCCTCCCAGGCCTCCTTTGGCGTGCGGGAGAGCGGGGCGTCGACCAGCGTGACGCCGAGCGGTGCGAGTTCGGCGGCGAGCGCCAGGGTGGAGTTGGGGTCGGCCGTCGAGCAGTCCACGACGATCGAGCCGGGCCGCAGGCCCTCCTTGAGCCCGCCGGCTCCCCGCACGATGGCTTCCACCTGGGGCGAACCCGTCACGCAGATGAAGACGATGTCCGAGGCCTCGGCCACTCCCTTCGCGCTGTCCGCCTCGCGGGCGCCGCGCTTGAGGAGATCCTCGACCGGCGCGCGGTTGCGATGGCCCATCACGGTAAGGGCATAGCCTTTCTCCACGATGTTCTTGGCCATGCCGTGGCCCATGAGGCCCACGCCGATGAAGCCGACGCGCTCTGTTGTGCCTGCCATCCTCGCCTCCCGCGTTTTCGTGATGAGGCCCCCGCGAAAGTTCTGCTAGGAGCCCGTTAAATCGTTTCGTAGCATGCCCGCGGCGCAAGTCCACGGGGGAGGAAGCGGACCAGCCATGACGATCGGCCTCGCACCAGAGCCGGCGCAGGATGGTGGCCGGGTCACGCTCCAGGTGATCGCGGAGAAGCTCGACGTCTCCACGGCGACGGTCTCGCTCGCCTTGCGCGACAGCCCGGTCGTGGCCGAGGCCACCAAGCAAAAGGTCCAGAGCCTCGCTCGCGAGCTGGGCTACGTCTACAACCGCAGCGCCGCGAGCCTGCGCACCGCCCGCACCAACATGATCGCGGTCGGCTTCCACGACATCACCAACCCCTATTTCGCGGAGCTGCTCAGCGCCATCGAGGACGCCGCCACGGCGGCGGGCCGCACCATCCTGCTCGGCACCTATGGCGAGAGCCTCAGCCGGCAGGAGCGCGTGCTGCGCACGCTGAAGGAGTATCGCCCTGACGGCATGATCCTGTGCGCCGCCGGCGGCACGGACGCGGCCGAGGTGGCCCATCTCGTCGCGGCGCGCATCCCGGTCGTCCAGCTCTCGCGCGAGATCGACGGCCTCACGCTCGACTTCATCGGGGCCGACGACGGCTCGGGGACTGAGATGGCCATCGACCACCTCGTGAGTCTCGGCCACCGGCGCATCGCGCTGATCGGCGGCACCGACGCGATTTCGACCGGGCGTGCAAGGCGGTCAGGATATCGCCGGGCGCTGGCGCGTCACGGGCTGCCCGTCGATCCCGGGCTGATGCACGACGGCTACGGGACGCGCGAGGCCGGGCTCGTGGGCATCCGTGCGGTGCTGGAGCGCGACGACCCGCCGACGGCCGCCGTCTGCTTCAACGACCTCGCCGCTTTCGGCGCGATGCTGGGGCTGCGCCATCTCGGGCGCGAGGCGGGACGCGACTTCTCAGTCATCGGCTGCGACGACGTGCAGGAGGCGGCGCAGTGGTATCCTGCGCTCACCACCATCCACAATCGGCAGGACGAGATGGGCCGCGGCGCGGCTGAAATGCTGATCCGCCGCATCGAGCAGCCCGCGAGCCCGGTTCAGCGCGTCCTGTTGCAGCCGAAGCTCGTGGTGCGCGGCTCGACCGTGCCGCCGGCCTGACCGGCCTTACGCCTTGTCGCCTATGCCGGCGAGCCCGCGATAGATCTGGACGACCTGGCTGTCGTCCTTCGCGCCCAGGCCCTGCGCGGAGGCTGAGAGGAACAGCTGGTGGGCGAGGGCGGCCAGTGGCGTCGCCACCTTGGCCGAGCGGCCGGCGTCAAGCACGATGCCGAGGTCCTTGACGAAGATGTCCACCGCGCTCGTGACGACGGGGTCGTCCTCCAGCATGCGTGGACCGCGGTCCCGCAGCATCCAGCTCGAGGCGGCGGAGCCGCCGAGGATGTCGAGCGCGATCTGGCCGTCGATGCCTGCGCGCTGGGCAAGCGCCAGGGCTTCCGCGCAGGAGGCGATGTGCACGCCGCAGAGGAGCTGGTTCACGGTCTTCACCGTGGCGCCCTGGCCCACCTTCTCGCCGACATGGAACAGCTTATCTCCCAGCGCGGAAAGCACCGGCCGGGCGCGTTCGAAGATCGGCTTGGGCGCGGCGGCCATGATCGTCAGCGTGCCGTTCGTCGCGCCGACCACGCCTCCCGACACAGGCGCGTCGATGAGGGCGCACCCCCCCTGCGAGACGCGCTCGCCGAGGGCGGCCACGGCCGCGGGCGGGCAGGTCGCCATGAGCACCACAAGGCCGCCGGGCTTCATCGCCTCCAGCGCACCTGCCGTGAACAAGGCCGTTTCGGCCTGCGCGATGTTCACGACCATCAGGATGAGGATCTCGACGTCCTTGGCCGCATCGGCGGCGCTGTTGGCGGCGGCGCCGCCGAAGTCGGCCAGCGCTTCGACCGACTCGCGCTTGAGGTCGAAGCCGCGCACCTGGAACTGGCGCTGCACGAGGTTGCGCGCCATGGGAAGCCCCATGGCACCGAGGCCGATGAACCCGATCGTTGTCATTCCACTATTCCTTCACGGCGCCTGTCATGGCGGAGACGTAGTACTCGACGAAGAAGGAATAGAGGATCACGAGCGGCAGCGAGCCGACAAGGGCGCCTGCCATCAGGGCACCCCAGCGAAAAATGTCACCGTCCACGAACTCGCTGACGATGGCGACCGGCACGGTCTTGTTGGGCGTCGAGGAGAGGAAGGTGAGCGCGTAGATGAACTCGTTCCAGCAGAGCGTCAGCGAGAAGATGCCGGCCGAGATGAGCCCTGGCACGGCCAGCGGCAGGATGATCTTGGTCAGGATCTGCCAGCGCGACGCACCGTCGATCAGGGCGCATTCCTCCAGTTCGTAGGGGATGGTCTTGAAGTAGCCCATCAGGAGCCAGGTGGAGAACGGGATCAGGATCGTCGGGTAGCAGAGGATCAGCGCGAAGGGGCTGTCGAAGAGCCCGTAGGCCTGGATGATCGTCGCCAGCGGAATGAACAGGATCGACGGCGGCACGAGGTAGGCGAGGAAGATCGCCGCGCCCACCCATTGCGCCCCGTTGAAGCGGATTCGGACCAGCGCATAGGCCGCCAGCACGCTGGCGACGAGCGACAGGAACGTCGCCGCGACCGACACGTACATCGTGTTCCACAGCCAGCGGGGATAGGCGGATTCGAAGAGCAGCTTGTTGATGTGCTTGAAGGTCGGGCCCACCACCCAGAACGGGTTGTAGGTGTCCATGTCGATCAGCTGCTCGTCGGGTTTGATGGCCGTCAGCGCCATCCAGTAGAAGGGGAAGAGCAGCACCACGATGATGACGAAGAGCGGCAGGTAGACCCGCACGACACGCTGCGGCAGCTTGTCGAGATAGGTCATGCCCTCCGACGTGTCGGTGAGCGCAGGCCGCGCGGCGGAGGTGACCTCAGTCATCGGAGCCTCCACGCAACGAAAAAGCTGATCGGCGGCTGTCGATTGAGGTCGAGCGTGGCCGCAGCCCACCCGTCCCCGCATGGGGGAGGGGGTGCGCCCGGCGTTCGAGCTCACGAGCGTTCGAGACGATCATCGCGGACAGAGAGGCGACCATTTTTTCAGTCATCCGAGCCTCCCTGCTGCCACTTGCGGCGCTGCAGGCCGAACCAGCTCACCATGATCGCGGCGAGGAGGAAGGGCACCATGGCGGTGGCGATGGCCGCGCCCTCGCCGAGCTTCCCGGCCAGGATGGCGCGCTGGTAGGAGAGCGTCGCCATGAGGTGCGTGGCGTTGACCGGGCCGCCCCGCGTCATGGCCCAGATGAGCTGGAAGTCGGTGAAGGTGAAGAGCACCGAGAAGGTCATCACGACCGCGATGATCGGCGTCAGCAACGGGAAGGTGACGTAACGAAAGTTCTGCCAGCGCGTGGCGCCGTCTAGCGTCGCGGCCTCGAAGAGCGAGGGGGACACGGTCTGCAGGCCGGCGAGGAGCGTGATGGCGATGAAGGGAACGCCACGCCAGATATTGGCGAAGATTACGGCGGCGCGTGCATTGTTGGGATCGCCGAGGAAGTTGATGTTGTGCTCGATCAGCCCCATCTGGCGCAGCGACCACGAGATGATCGAGAACTGGCTGTCGAAGATCCACCAGAAAGCGATGGCCGAGAGCACGGTCGGCACCACGAAGGGGATCAGCACGATCGAGCGGATGAGGGCCTTGAACGGCAGGTTCTGGTTCAGGAGCAGCGCGAGGTAGAGCCCCACGGCGAACTTCACGATGCTGGCGACGACCGTATAGACGAGGGTGTTGAACACCGAGAGCCAGAAGATGGCGTCGTTGTCCGCCCACCAGGGCAACCCGAGCCACTCGTAATTTTCCAGCCCGATCCACTCCCCCGCCCGGCCGATCTTGGCGTCCGTGAAGGAGAGCCACACGCCCTTGCCGAGGGGATAGGCGAGAAAGAGGATCAGGATCAGCGCGGCCGGCATCATAAACCAGAAGCCGAGCCAGTTCCGGTTGATCCTCAGCCGGTCATAGAAGCTCGTCTTGTGTGGCACGGGAGCCAGCCGCCCGGCGGTGCTGTCGGTCATCAGGATCTCCGTGGCCTCGCCCGGGGGCGCGGCGGAACGCAGGATGGCGGCCGGGCCCCCGGGTAGCCCGGCCGCGGGCCGTCAGCGGAAGAGCCGCTTGGCCTGGCGCTCGGCCTGCGAGATCGCGCCCTTCACGTCCTCGCGGCCGGTGCAGACGTTGGCCACCATGTCGACGAGGATGAAGTCCGAGATCGCGGCTGCCGCCTTCTCCGACACCGGTCCGATGCCGCTCGCCGGCAGCGAGCGCTTGGCGGCGTCGCGGAACACCGTGTTCTTCGGGTCCTTGGTCCAGACCGGGTTCGACTCGTAGGCGTTGAGAGGCTGTGTGAGGTAGCCGGCCGCCGCCTCGAGCCACGGGTTGTACTGGTCGGCCTCCATCATGAAGGTCGTCAGCGCCTTCGCCGCGTTCGGGTACTTCGAGTACTTGAAGATCAGCAGCGGGAAGCAGAGCTGCAGCTCCTGCGGCTTGCCCACCGGGCCCACCGGGAAGAGCGCGTGGTTCATGTCCTCGGCGATCTGCGGGGCCGTGTTCTTCGCGGTGACGTAGATCGAGATGCCGTTCGAGGTGAGGTAGAGCTCGCCCGCCAGGAAGGCCTTGTTGTTGGAGCTGTCGTTCCAGGAGGCCGTGCCGGGGATGAAGGTCTCGTAGAGCTGCTTGGCGTATTCCAGCGCCTTCACCGTCTCCGGCGAGTTGATGATCACCTTCTCGTTGGCGTCGATGAGGTACGAGCCGTGCGACCAGAGCAGCCAGTGCACCCAGGCATTGCCGTCGCCAGAGGCGTGGCCGAGGGCGAAGCCGCCGGGCGTGTTGTTCTTCTTCAGTGCGCGCATCAGCTCCAGGAAGCCCGCCGTGTCCTTCGGGAATTCCTTGAAGCCGGCCTTCTCCATGGCGGAGATGCGATAGTTCATGTAGCCGCCGTTCACCGCGACGGGGATGGCGATCCACTTGCCGCCGCTCTTGCCGGTCGCCTCGCAGGACGGCACCCAGCCGCCATACTTCTTGCCGAGATACTCCGCGACGTCGGAGACGTCTGTGCACTTGTCGGGGAAGAGGTGTGGCAGCGAGTGCAGGCCCCACACGATGTCCGGGCCCGTGCCGGTATTGGCGGCGACGGAGGCCTTGGGCTGGATGTCGTCGAAGGATTCGTTGGTGACGTTCACCTTCACGCCCGTCGCCTTGCTGAAGGCGTCGACGATCTTCAGGAACGCGGCGTCCTCAGCCTCCACGAAGCGTTTCCAGCGCAGCATGTTGAGCTGGGCGCCCGCCTCCGGCTGGAACGGCGCGGTCTGGGCCCAGGCCTTTGCGAAATCGAGAAGCCCCGTGGCGCCTGCGGCGCCGAGGGCGGCGCCCGCCTTGAGGATGGAACGGCGGTCGAGAGTGGTCATGACGTTTCCTGCCTGTTGCTGGTGAGCGGGCGCGCGTCGAGGCTCGCCCGGGACGACGGGCCGCACCCCGTGGGATGCGGCCCTGTTCGGATCAGCCGAGGCGCTGGCCGGTCTCGGCGTCGAAGAGGTGCACGAGGTTGGGATCGGGGGAGATGTGGATCGTCTGGCCCGGTCCGGCGCTGACGCGCTCGCGGAACACGCAGACGACCTCCTGCCCGCCGATCTTGGCCACCACCTGCGTCTCGGAGCCGGTCGGCTCGACCACGACGACCTCGGCGGGGATGCCGCTGCTCGTGAGCGAGAAGTGCTCGGGGCGTATGCCGTAGATGGCGGGGCGGCCGTCCGATCCCTGGGGCGCCGTGGCGATGGGCAGCGAGCCACCCTTCTCCGCCTCGAAGGTGGGCGGCGTGCCCGCGCGGACCTTGCCCTTGATGAAGTTCATCGCGGGCGAGCCGATGAAGCCCGCCACGAAGAGGTTGGCCGGGCGGTCATAAAGCTCGAGGGGCGCGCCCATCTGCTCGACGATGCCGTCATGCATCACGACGATCTTGTCGGCCATGGTCATGGCCTCGATCTGGTCGTGCGTCACGTAGACGGTGGTCGTCTTCAGGCGCTGGTGCAGTTCCTTGATCTCGGTGCGCATCTGCACGCGCAGCTTGGCGTCGAGGTTGGAGAGCGGTTCGTCGAAGAGGAAGACCTGGGGGTCGCGCACGATGGCGCGGCCCATGGCGACGCGCTGGCGCTGGCCGCCCGAGAGCTGGCGCGGGTAGCGGTCCAGCAGGGGCTTGAGGCCGAGGATGCCCGCCGCGCGGTCGAGCCTTTGGGCGATCTCCTCCTTCGGCGCTCCGCGCAGCTTCATGGAGAAGGCCATGTTGTCGGCCACCGTCATGTGCGGATAGAGGGCGTAGTTCTGGAAGACCATCGCGATGTCGCGCTCCTTCGGCGGCACGTCGTTGACGACGCGGTCGCCGATGAGGATCTGGCCTCCCGTGATGTTCTCCAGTCCCGCGATCATGCGCAGCAGCGTGGACTTCCCGCAGCCCGAGGGCCCTACGAGAATCACGAACTCACCATCATTGATCCCGATATTCACGCCGTGGATGACGGCTGTAGTGCCATAGGCTTTCCGCACGTCGCGGATGTCGACCGACGCCATTCAGTCCTCCCATGCCCGCCACGGGACCAGGCCACGTCTCCGCGGGCGTTGACTTCTCTGGTGGGGAGCCCTGCGCCGGACGGCCGCATTCGCGGCTTGCCCTGGCAGACCTCCGCCGCCATCATTGCACGCAGGTCGGGGAAAGCAAGCAAGCTCCTTTTTCGGGGAGATTGAACCGATTAACTGCCCAAAAGACGCAACTGGCCGCGGCAAGGCCGGGAGGAGGACGCGTGAAGAGCATCGATATTCTGGCGACCGGCAACCTGATGCCCCTGATCATGGAGGGGCTCTCGAAGGCCTTCACCCTGCACATCCTGCCGGCCGCAGACCAGCGCGACGCTTTCCTCGCGGAGCTTGGCCCGCGCATCAGGGGCGTCGCGACGAGCGGCCATGCGCGCGTCGACGGACCGTTTCTCTCGAAGCTGCCCAAGGCGGAGATCGTCGCCAATTTCGGCGTCGGCTATGATTCGGTGGACGCCGGCTGGGCGGGCCAGCACGGCATCGTCGTCACCAATACGCCGGACGTGCTGACGGAGGAGGTCGCCGACACGGCGCTCGGGCTGCTGCTGATGACCGTGCGCGAGCTGCCGCAGGCGGAGCGCTGGCTGCGCGCCGGCCACTGGACCGGGAAGGGGCCGTACCCGCTCACCCACAACACCTTGCGAGACAAGACGGTCGGCATCCTCGCGCTGGGCCGCATCGGCAAGGCGATCGCGCGCCGGCTCGAGGCCTTCGGCTGCCGGATCGCCTATCACGGACGCACGCAGCAGAAGGACGTGGCCTACCGCTACTATTCCAAGCTCGTTGAGATGGCGCGCGACGTCGACATCCTGCTCAGCGTGGCCCCCGGCGGGACGGAGACGCACCATGCCATCAATGCCGAGGTGCTGCAGGCGCTGGGCCCGCAGGGGACGCTGATCAATATCGGCCGCGGCAGCGTCGTGGACGAGCAGGCGCTCATCAAGGCGCTGCAGGACAAGACCATCATGACCGCCGGCCTCGACGTCTTCGAACACGAGCCCAAGGTGCCGGCCGAGCTCATGGCCATAGAGCACATCGTGCTGCTGCCGCATGTCGGCTCGGCCTCGCACCATACCAGACGGCTGATGGGACAGCTCGTGGTCGACAACCTGACCTCGTGGTTCTCGGGCAAGGGACCGCTCACGCCCGTGGCGGAGACACCGTGGCGCAAATCGTGATATCCGGACCCCCGGCGGTCGACTGGCCGAATGGAGGCTGACGAATGAGGGGACGGCGGGAGCCGGCGAGGCGCATGGTCGACAAGCGTGGGGGCCTCGGGACGGTTCTGGCCGCGGGCCTGCTCATCTCGCTGGTGAGCGGGCCGTCGGGCGCGAGGGCGGCGGCGGGCGTCGACCTCGTCCGGGCTCTGGCCGGTCCGTGGGAACTCGCCAACCCCAAGGCCGCCCGCAGCTGCCGCCTCACGCTGGGCGCGGAGGCCGCTCCGGGCGGGCACGTCGTCGGTGCGCCACCGGCCTGCCGGATCGCCCTGCCTCTCCTGGTGCAGGTCTCCGCGTGGACCATCAACGAGGACAAGAGCATCAGCCTGGTCGATACGTCCGGCAAGAGCGTCGTCGACTTCAAGTCGACCGCGCAGGCCGGACATTTCGCGGCGAAGGCCGGCGCCGACAGCTTCACCCTCGCGCCCGCGGCCGGCCCGAAGGATGCCGACCGCACCGGCTCGATCGCGGCGGCCCTGTCGGGCAAGACCCCGCCCTCCGGCGCGCAGGTGGCCGCGGCCACGGCCGCGCCCGCCGAGCTGCCGCCGCTGAAGGCCGAGGCCGTGGTCGGGCTCTATGGCGTCTCCCGCGAGAAGAACAAGCCGGTGTGCTCGATCGACCTGACCAACCGACCGCTGCGCAAGCCAGGCACCTTCGTCGCCAGCCTCTCCGGCGGCTGCATCGATGCCGGGCTCAAGGTGTTCGATCCCGTGGGCTGGCGCACCGAGAAAGGCCGCCTCTTCCTTATCGCCAAGAAGGGTCACGAGCAGGGCTTCGCCCCCGGCTCGGACGGCGTCTTCGCCAAAGACCCGCCAAGCGGCGCGCAGCTCTTCCTGAAGCGTCAATAGGCGGAAGGCGGCTTTTTCCCGGCCCAGCATGGCCGTCAGTCGTCTCCTTCCGGAAAGGTGGCGGTGGCCGAGACGCTAGGCTCCGGCTTTTGGCCGGCGCTCCTGCGACAGCAGGTAAAGGCCCGAGGCCACGACGATGAGGCCGCCGGCGACGGTCCAGTGATCCGGCACGTCGCCGAAGATGAGCCAGCCGAGGGTCACCATCCAGAGAAGCTGCGTGTACATGAAGGGCGACAGCACGCCTGCGGGCGCGAAGTGGTGCGCCTTGATCATCAGGAAGTGTCCGACCGTGGCGTAGACACCCATCGAGGCCATCAGAAGCCAGTGGAACGTCGAGGGCGGGGCCTTCCAGAACAGGGGCAGCACGGGCGTCAGCAGGACCACGCCCGCCAGCCCCGAATAGAACAGCGTGGTCTGAGCGCTGTCGATTCCGGCGAGCTTGCGCGTCATCAGCGAATAGGTCGCGTAGCAGAAGCAGGAGGCGATCGAGAGCAGCACGGCCGGCTGCATCGTGCTCGCGCCCGGCCGCACCACGACGAGAACGCCGAGGAAGCCGACGGCGATGGCGAGGAGCCGTGCGCGGCCGAGCTTCTCGCCGAGGAGGGCGATGCCGAGCAGCGCCACCAGCAGCGGCGTGAAGAAGGTGATCGAGACGGTCTCGGCGAGCTGCAGGTAGCGCAGCGCGATGAAGTTCAGGAGCGTCGAGGCGAAGAGCACGCCCGAGCGCACCAGCTGCAGGCTCAGTCGGCGCGTCCGCACCACGCCGGGCTGGGTGACGGGATTGAGAATGATCGCCGTCAGCGCCAGGCTTGCGAAGTAGCGCGCCCAGACGATCTGCTGCGTCGGCAATTCGCGGCTCAGGTACTTGGCGGTGGAGTCGAGCCCCGAGAAGCAGAACACCGCCCCGCACATCAGCGCGATCCCCAGGAGCCTCTCCCGGCCATGGGCGCGGGCGGCGGCTTCGGCGGTCGGGGCTTGCATCGGGAGCAGAGAATCCTGGCGGTGGGGATCGCCGGACACCCTAGAGGATTGAACTCAGGGGAGCGACCCTCGTCGCCGCGCGGCTCCCCTGCGTGCCGGGATCAGCGCAGGCTCGGGTGCCAGCGCCGCAGCAGCGCCGAGCAGGCCAGCGCGACGCAGCCATAGAGCGCGAGGCCCGCCAGGCAGATCAGCACCACCGCCGCGAAGAGCCGGGGCACGTTGAGCCGGTAGCTCGCCTCCACGATGCGATAGGCGAGGCCCGAGCCTGCCCCCGCCGTACCCGCGACGAATTCCGCCACCACGGCGCCGATCAGCGACAGCCCGGCCGCCGTCCGAACGCCCGTCAGGATGAAGGGCAAGGCCGAGGGCAGTTCCAGATGGAGCAGGCGTGAGAGAGGGCTGGCGCGATAGAGGGTGAAGAGATCGCGCAATCCTGGTTCCGCCGAGCGCAGGCCGACCAGCGTTCCCGCCAGCACGGGGAAGAAGGCGACCAGGAAGACGGAGATCGCCACGGTCACCGCCGGGCCGGCATAGATCAGGATGATCGGCGCGATCGCGATCAGCGGCGTCACCTGAAGGATGACCGCAACGGGCGCGAAGGCCCGCTCCGCCCAGCGCGCCCGCGTCAGGAGCAGGCCGAGCCCGAGTCCGCCGGCTAAAGCGGTGGCGAAGCCGAGCAGGGTGATGCGCAAGGTGACGGCAAGCGCAGGCCCGAGGATGGGCCAATCGTTTGCCAGCGCCGCCAGCACCGCGGACGGCGCGGGCAAGATGTAGGGCGGGATGGCGAGCCCCCGCACCGCGCCCTCCCACAGCAGGACGAGCAGGAGCACGACGCCGGCAGGGAGGAGTGCGCTCGTCAAGGCCGGCCTCCCCGGTCGCCCTCGATTCGCTCCCACCGAGGTCACGCGCCCGGCCCCGCGCCCGCCATGGCGGCGGCCAGCGCGCGCGAGGCGGTCTCGCAGGCGGCGAGATAGCGCGGGTCGCGGCGCTGGCTCTCGTCTCGCAGGACCGGCAGATCGATCGGGATCTCGGCGACGACGCGTCCCGGCGCGCGCGACATCACGGCGAGGCGGGTCGAGAGATAGGCGCTCTCGTAGATCGAGTGCGTCACGAACACGATGGTGCACCCGGTCTCGCGCTGAAGGCGGAGGAGGTCGTCGTTGAGCCGAAGCCGGGTGATCTCGTCCAGGGCGGCGAAGGGCTCGTCCATCAGCAGCAGTCGCGGCCGCGTGACAAGTGCGCGGGCGAGCGCCACGCGCATCTTCATGCCGCCGGAGAGGGTGTGGGGCAGGGCATCGCGGAACTCCGCCACCCCGACCAGCGAGAGCAGCGCCTCGATGCGCGGCAGCGCCTGGCGGCGGCTCATGCCCGCGAGGCGCAATGGCAGCCAGACATTGTCGGCGGCGCTCGCCCAGGGCATCAGGGTCGGCTCCTGGAAGACGAAGCCAAGCCCGCCCTCGCCGGCTTCCAGAGCGACGCCCTCGATCACGCCCGCGTCGGGCGTCTCGAGCCCGGCGATCAGCCGCAAGGCGGTCGTCTTGCCGCAGCCCGAGGGGCCGAGCAGCGAGACGAACTCGCCCTCGCGCACCACGAGGTCAAAGCCGCGCAGGGCCTCGACGTCGGGACCGCCCGGCTCAGGCCCTTCGAAACTCTTGTCCACACCCACGAGGCGGACGAGGGGCGCGTCGGCGCTCACGGCTTTGGGCGCAGGTCGCTGCCGACCCCCTTGTTGACGAAGGCGAGGCTGTAGGCCTTGCGGATGTCGAGGCCTGGCTTCACGACGCCCGCCTTGACCATGCTGGCGTAGAAGCTCGCGAAGCGCGCATCCGCCATGGCGCCGATCCCGGCTGTCAGCGCGTCGCCGCTATCGACGATGCCGTGCTCGCGCATCTTGGCGGTGGAATAGGCGATCAGTTCGTCCGTGATGTCGGGATTGGCGGCCTTGATTGCCTGGTTGCCCTTGCTCGCGTCGCCGTAGAGATAGGTGGCCCAGCCGATGATGGAGGCGTCGACGAAGCGCTGCACGAGGTCGGGCTGCATCTCCACGAGGTCGCGGCGTGTCTCGATCGTCGTGGCGTAGCTGTCGAAGCCGGCATCGGCGAGCAGGAACACCCTGGGCTCGAAGCCGCCCTGCTTCTTCACCTGGAGGGGCTCCGACGTCACGTAGCCCTGCTGGGCCGACTTAGGGTCGGCGATGAATGGAGCGGAGGAGAAGCTGTAGGGCTTCACCTGCTCGTCGCGGAAGCCGTACTCGGCCTTGAGCCACTGGAACACGGTAGCGACCACGGGCTTGGCGAGGAAGAGGGTGGCTCCTTTGAGATCCTCCAGCTTCTCGAACCCCTGGCCGGGATGGGCCATGAGGATCTGCGGCTCCTTCTGGAACATGGCGGCGACGACGAGCGTGGGGATGTCCTGCTCGACGGCCGCGAAGGCCTGGATGAGGTTGCCGCCCATGTAGAAGTCGAGCTTGCCTGTCGGCAGCAGCAGCCGGTTGTTCACCTGCGGCCCGCCTGGGACGATCGTCACGTCGAGACCGAAGCGGGCATAGGTGCCGTCCGCCGCCGCCTGGTAGAAGCCGCCGTGCTCGGGCTGGGCCACCCAATTGGTGCCGAAACGGACGGCGTCTGCAGCCTTGGATGTGCCGGGCGCGACGCCAGCAGCGAGCACCAGCGCGAGGACAAGACGGCGCGAGAGCAGGGCGATGGGGGACACTGTGGCTCCGGGAGGGCTCGTTCGGCAGAGGCTGAGCATAAATCGAGGAACGGGACCTGGGACGATGCCGGCGGCGGGAAATGTGGCGCAGCCGACATCGGCGCGAAGATCATATCCCATGTACGACATTGAAGCGACATGGAGGTCCATCGGAGCGCGGGCCTCCCGGCCGGCAATTGCCGATCAGCCCAAGAGTGGGGGCCGGCAGGCTCGTGCTCCGGGCCAGTGACACTTGCAGCTTGAAACCGCCTCTGCGCCGGGCTCTCCTGCGACGACCATGTTGGAGCCCTCGATGACGTCCGATTCCTATCCCCGCGACCTCCGCGGCTATGGCCGCACCCCGCCCGACCCCCGCTGGCCGGGCGACGCGCGCATCTGCGTGCAGTTCGTGTTGAACTATGAGGAGGGCGGGGAGAACAACATCCTGCACGGCGACGCCGCCTCGGAGGCCTTCCTCTCGGAGATCGTGGGCGCCGCGCCCTGGCCGGGCCTGCGGCACTGGAACATGGAGTCGATCTACGAGTACGGCGCCCGCGCCGGCTTCTGGCGGCTGCACCGGCTCTTCACCAGCCGCAACGTCCCGGTCACAGTCTACGGCGTCGCCACGGCCCTGATGCGCTCGCCCGAGCAGACGGCCGCCATGATCGAGGCCGGCTGGGAGATCGCCTCGCACGGCTACAAGTGGATCGAGTACAAGGAGATGCCGGAGGACGAGGAGCGCCGCCACCTCCACGAGGCGATCCGCATCCATGCCGAGGCGACGGGCGCCCGCCCCACCGGCTGGTACCTCGGCCGCTGCTCCATGAACACGACGCGGCTCGTCATGGAGGAGGGCGGCTTCGCCTATTCCTCCGACAGCTATGCCGACGACCTGCCCTACTGGGTGGATGGGCCGAAGGGCCCGCACCTGATCATCCCGTACACGCTCGACTCCAACGACATGCGCTTCGCCACGCCGCAGGGCTTCAACACGGGAGAGCACTTCTTCCAGTACCTGAAGGACTCGTTCGACATGCTCTACCGCGAGGGAGGCGAGGGCCGGGCCGGGATGCTCAACATCGGCCTGCACTGCCGCCTCGTCGGCCGCCCCGGCCGCTCGGCCGGGCTGGAGCGCTTCGTCGACTACGTGCTCTCGCACGACAAGGTCTGGGTGACCCGCAGGATCGACATCGCCGAGCACTGGATGAAGACGCATCCGGCGGGATAGGGCTGCAATGGCGGCGCGTCCCTTCTTCCCTTGCGGGAGAGGGACCCGCCCCGCCCTTCTGTCCAGCCTCTTGATAGGTCAGCATGTCTGTCCTATACTTTGGGAGAAGAACGCGTCCGGCCAACGGACCCCTGCGCCTCGCTGAAGCGTTGACACCGTGGAGGAAGACATGAGCGTTCAAGGGTCCGGCGGTCGAGCCTCGCTCCCAGGCCAGCCTGCGTTGCGCGACGTCTCGCTCGACGACAAGTACGACCTCTCGGCCGACCGCATCTTCCTCACCGGCACCCAGGCTATCGCCCGCCTCTTGCTGATGCAGCACGAGCGCGACCGGCGCGCCGGGCTGAACACGGCGGGCTTCGTCTCCGGCTATCGGGGCTCCCCGCTGGGCGGTCTCGACCAGCAGCTCATCAAGGCGCGCAAGCAGCTCTCGGAAGCCAACGTCGTCTTCACGCCCGGCATCAACGAGGAGCTGGCGGCGACGGCCTGCTGGGGCACGCAGCAGGCTGAGATGCGCGGCGAGGGGCGCTATGACGGCGTCTTCGCGCTCTGGTACGGCAAGGGCCCGGGCGTCGACCGCTCGGGAGACGTGTTCCGCCACGCCAACATGGCGGGCACCGCGCCGAATGGCGGCGTGGTCTGCCTGATGGGCGACGACCACACGGCCGAGAGCTCCACCACGGCCCACCAGTCCGAGTTCCACTTCGTCGACGTGATGATCCCCATTCTGAACCCCGCGGGGGTGCAGGAGATCCTCGACTACGGCCTGCTGGCCTGGGGACTCAGCCGCTATGCCGGCGTGTGGACCGCGCTGAAATGCATGAAGGACACGGTGGAATCGACCGCCGTGGTGGACGGCTCGCTGGACCGCGTGAAGATCGTCATTCCCGACGACTTCACCATGCCTCCCGGCGGCCTAGCGATCCGCCCCCGCGACGGCATCCTCGACATGGAAGCCCGGCTGCAGGACTACAAGCGCGACGCCATGGTCGCCTTCGTCCGCGCCAACGGGCTCAACCGCATCATCACCTCGGGCGGGCCGAACGCGAAGGTCGGCGTCATCACCGTCGGCAAGAGCTACCTCGACGTGCGCCAGGCCTTGGACGACCTGGGCATCGACGAGGTGCGCGCCAACCAGCTGGGCCTCAGGCTCTACAAGATCGGCTGCCCCTGGCCGCTGGAGCCGCGCGGCCTGATGGACTTCGTGAAGGGGCTCGACCTCGTCATCGTGGTCGAGGAAAAGCGCTCCCTCATCGAGGTGCAGGTCCGCGAGGAGCTCTACGGCACCGCCAACCAGCCCGTCTGCATCGGCAAGAAGGACGAGCGGGGCGACTGGCTCTTCCCCGTCAAGGGCGCGCTCGACCCCAACGACATTGCCGTCGCCATCGGCGAGCGGCTGCTCAAGTACCACGAGAGCGAAGAATTGCGCGGCCGGGTGAACCGCCTCAAGCAGGCGCAGCACACGCTCGGCGAGACGAAGGACGTTGCGACCCGCATCCCCGGCTTCTGCTCGGGCTGCCCGCACAACACCTCCACTAAGGTGCCGGAGGGCATGCGCGCCTATGCCGGCATCGGCTGCCATTACATGGCGCAGTGGATGGACCGTTCCACCGACGGCTTCACCCAGATGGGCGGCGAGGGCGCCAACTGGGTGGGAGAGGCGAGCTTTTCCACGCGCAACCACGTGTTCCAGAACCTCGGCGACGGCACCTGGAACCACTCGGGCGTGCTCGCCTTGCGCTTCGCCATCGCGAGCGGGGTCAACGTCACCTACAAACTACTCTTCAACGACGCCGTGGCCATGACCGGCGGCCAGCGCCACGAGGGCGGGCTCACCGTTGATGCGCTCGCCCGGCAGGTCTCCGCCGAGGGCGTGAAGCGCGTCGCGCTCGTCTCAGACGAGCCCCACAAATATCCCTCCGGCACGGCCTGGCCGCCCGGCATCACCTTCCACCATCGCGACGAGTTGGACGAGGTGCAGCGCACCTTCGCCGAGATTCCCGGCGTCACCGCCATCATCTATGACCAGACCTGCGCGGCCGAGAAGCGCCGCCGCCGCAAGCGCGGCGAGTTCCCCGATCCCGACAAGCGCGTCTTCATCAACACGCTCGTCTGCGAGGGCTGCGGCGATTGCGGCGTGCAGTCCAACTGCGTCGCCGTGCAGCCGGTGGAGACGGAGTTCGGCCGCAAGCGGCAGATCGACCAGTCGAACTGCAACAAGGACTTCTCCTGCGTGAAGGGCTTCTGCCCCTCCTTCGTCACCGTCGAGGGCGCGAAGATCCGCAAGGCCGCGCCGGCCGCCGAGGCCAGGGCGGAAGCCGGCGCAAATGATGGCTGGGGCGAGCTGCCCGAGCCTGTGTTGCCGGAGATCACCAAGCCGTACGCCATCATCGTGACCGGCGTGGGCGGCACGGGCGTTGTCACCATCGGCGCGCTGCTCGGCATGGCCGCCCATCTTGAGGGCAAGGGCTGCGGCATGATCGACATGGCCGGTCTCGCCCAGAAGGGCGGGGCGGTCTACAGCCACGTCAAGCTCGCGCCGCGGCCCGAGGACATCCACTCCATCCGCGTCGCCGCCGGCGAGGCGGACCTGATCCTGGGCTGCGACCTCGTCGTCACCGGGACCCGAAAGGTGCTGGCCTCGATGCAGCCGGGCGTCACGCGCGTGGTGGTGAACACGGCCGAGGTGATGCCGGGCGACTTCGCCCGCAACCCCGATTACCGGCTGCCGGCCGAGCGCATCCGCAAGGCCATCCAGCAGGCGGATGGCGGCTCCGATCTGGCCTCCTTCGTGGACGCATCGGCCATCGCCACCGCGCTCACCGGCAACGCCATCGCCGCCAACATGTTCATGCTGGGCTACGCCTTCCAGACCGGCGGCGTGCCCCTGTCCTCCGCCGCCTTGATGCGGGCCATCGAGCTCAACGGCGAGGCGGTGGCCGTGAACAAGGCGGCCTTCACCTGGGGCCGGCGCACCGCGCTCGACCCCGCCCGCGTGCAGGCTCTCGTCGCGCCCCGTGCGGCCCCGACGGGCGACCGCAGGCTGTCCGAGACGCTGGACGAGACGATTGCCCGCCGCGTTGAGTTCCTCACCTCCTATCAGGACGCGGCCTACGCGCAGCGCTTCTCACGCTGGGTGGAGCGCGCCCGCGCCGCCGAGCAGGCGGCAGCTCCCGGCAGCACGGCGCTGACCGATGCGGTGGCCCGCACGCTCTTCAAGCTCATGGCCATCAAGGACGAGTACGAGGTCGCGCGCCTCTACACGGACGGCACGTTCGCCAAGGCGATCGCCAGCCAGTTCGAGGGCGACCTGAAGCTGACGATCCATCTCGCGCCGCCGCTCCTTGCGCGCCACGACCCGCAGGGCCGCCCCGCCAAGACGGCTTTCGGCCCGTGGATGCTGAAGGCCATGGGCGTGCTGGCGAAGTTCAAGGGCCTGCGCGGCACGATGCTTGACGTTTTCGGCCGCACCGAGGAGCGGCGCTGGGAGCGCAAACTGCTCGCGGACTACGAGGCGCTGCTCGAGGAGGTGTTGCCGACGGTGAAGGCCGCGCGGGTCGGCGAGGCTGCAGAGCTGCTGGCCGTCCGCAGCAAGATCCGCGGCTATGGTCACGTTAAGCAGGCCTCGGCGGAGAAGGCGCTTGCCGAGGAGGCAGCCTTGCTCGCACGCTTCCGCCGGCCGGCGACCCGGCCGGCTCTTGCGGCGGAATGACCAGGGGAGACGCCCAGCCATGACCGACGAGAGCACCAGGCCGCTGCTCGCCCTGCGCGCCGAGGACGCGCCGCCGCGGACTAAGCCCTCGAACTATCCAGAGCCGTTCTTCAGCCGCATGGGCAGGCGCGAGAAGCGTCCGCTCGGCGATCTCTTCGGCCTGCGCAATTTCGGCGTCAATCTGACGCGCCTTGCCCCGGGCGGCGAGTCCGCCCTCCTGCATCGCCACAGCCGGCAGGATGAGTTCGTCTATATCCTGCAGGGCGAGCCGACCCTCGTGACCGATGTGGGCGATGTCCAGCTCTCGCCGGGCATGTGCGCCGGCTTTCCGGCGCGGGGCGTCGCCCACCAACTCGTCAACCGAACTGATGATCCCGTGGTCTACATCGAGATCGGCGACCGCACGGCCGGCGACGAGGGCACTTACCCGGCCGACGACCTCAAGGCTGAGCTCGGCCCGGACGGCAAGTGGATCTTCACCCACAAGGATGGCCGACCCTACTGAACCGGAGTGCAGACCCCTGGCCCCCATCAGCCTTGTCCGAGAGGGCGGGCGAGAGGCTCGCGCTGCTTCCGCCAAAGCCGAGCTCCCGGTGTATTCCCGCACCGGATTGGCATTCGGTCCGCTTTTGACCGCGCGTTTTTGCACGAAGGTCTGACTTGTCTTCCCCTCTTGAGGGGATAACCTCAAAGGCCTGAGACGGGGACGAGACGGGAAAAACCCTGCGGAGTCCCCTGCATCGGGCCGGTCGGCAGGCCATGCGGCCGTCGCCGGTGTGGGAGGAGGGACAAGGTGCAGGCCACGACGGCGTCGGCCCCCGCGGAGCCGTGGGGACGCCCCCAGGAAGATACGTTCGCGAAGCTCCTGCTGCGCAATGCCCGAGTGCGCGGGGGCCGGCCGGCCTTCCGCCACAAGGATCTCGGCATCTGGCAGACCTGGACGTGGTCCGAGGTGGCGGAGACCGTGCGGGCCTACGCGGCCGCGTTGCGCGAGCTCGGCCTGGGCCACGGGGACACCATCGCCATCGTCGGCGCCAACCGGCCGAAGCTCTACTGGTCGATCATGGCCGCGCAGGCGCTCGGCGCCATCCCCGTGCCCGTCTACGCCGACGCCGTGGCCGACGAGATGGCCTATGTGCTGGAACATGCCGGGGTGAAGCTCGCCGCCGTCCAGGACCAGGAGCAGGTCGACAAGCTGCTCTCGATCGCCGACCGACTGCCCAAGCTCGAGCGGATCCTCTACGACTGGGGCCGCGGGCTGCGGGACTACGACCATGCCAGGCTCGACTCGATCGCCACTCTGATCGACCGCGGCAGGGATCTGCTCGCCACCAACCCGCGCATCGCCAAGGAGATCGACGACACGATCGCCGCGGGCAGGGGCAGCGACGTCTCGATCATCCTCTACACGTCAGGCACGACGGGCCGCTCGAAGGGCGTGATGCTCTCCGCAGAGCGTTGCATCGCCGCCGCGAGCGACACGGTGGCGCTCGACAGGCTCACCGACCGGGAGGAGGTGCTGGCCTACCTGCCCCTCGCCTGGGTGGGCGACCACTACATGAACTACGCGCAGGGGCTGGTGGCCGGCTTCTGCATCTCCTGCCCGGAGAGCGCCGACACGGCGCAGGCGGACCTGAAGGAGATCGGGCCCACCTTCTATTTCGCCCCGCCCCGCGTCTTCGAGAACCTGCTCACCCGCGTGATGATCCGCATGGAGGATGCGGGCTGGCTCAAGCGCAGGATGTTCCACACTTTCATCGACGTGGCGAAGCGCTACGGCGAGGACATCCTCAACGGCAAGCCGGTGCCGCTCTCGGGCCGCCTGCTTTACGGACTCGGCCGTCTCCTCGTCTACGAGCCCCTGAAGAACGTTCTGGGCTTCTCGCGGATCCGCGTGGGCTACACGGCGGGCGAGGCGATCGGGCCCGAGCTCTTCTCCTTCTACCGCTCGCTCGGGCTCAACCTGAAGCAGCTCTACGGGCAGACCGAGGCCTTCCTCTACGTCACGGTGCAGCCCGACGGCGAGATCCGCGCCGACACGGTGGGCCCGCTGGCGCCCAATGCCGAGGTGCGCATCAGCGACAGTGGCGAGGTGCTCTTCAAGTCGCCGGGCATGTTCGTCGGCTACTTCAAGGACCCCGAGCGTACCGCCGAGACGCTGACACCGGACGGCTTCGTGAAGACGGGTGACGCAGGTTTCTTCGAGCCGGGCTCCAGCCACCTCAAGATCATCGACCGCGCCAAGGACGTCGGCCGCCTCTCGAATGGCGGGCTGTTCCCGCCCAAGTACATCGAGAACAAGCTGAAGTTCTTCCCCAACATCAAGGAAGCCGTGTGCTTCGGCGACGGCCGGGGCTTCGCGACGGCCTTCATCAACATCGACCTCACGGCGGTCGGCAACTGGGCCGAGCGCAACAACGTGGTCTATGCCTCCTACCAGGAGCTCGCCGCCAACCCGCAGGTCTACGACATGATTGCGGCGAACGTGGACGAGGTGAACCGCTCCCTCGCCGCCGAGCCCCGCATGGGCGACGCGCAGATCCGCCGGTTCCTCATTCTCCCCAAGGAACTCGACGCCGACGACGGCGAGCTCACGCGCACGCAGAAGGTCCGTCGCAGCTTCATCGCCGAGCGGTACGGCCCCTTCATCGACGCCCTCTACGACGGCTCCGAGCACGGCGACATCCGGATCGAAGTGACCTTCGAGGATGGTCGGAAGGGCGTCATTGCCGGTCGCGTCGCTATCCGCGACCTGAAGCCTCATCCAGTGAGTGCGCCCGTCGAGCCCTCGGGCATGCTCGGAAAGGCCGCCGCATGAGGGCGCCGGGAGGCAGCGATGGCGTGAAGGCCAGAGACACGCTCCTCGCGGTCGAGCAGGTCTCGCTCGCCTTCGGCGGCGTGAAGGCGATCACCGACGTCTCGTTCGACATCCGCAAGGGCGAGATCCGCGCCATCATCGGCCCCAACGGTGCCGGCAAGACGTCGATGCTCAACGTCATCAATGGCTTCTACCACCCGCAGGAGGGACGCATCACCTTCAAGGGCCAGACGCGCCAGCGGATGCGCCCCCACGTCGCAGCCTCCCAGGGCATCGCGCGCACCTTCCAGAACGTCGCGCTCTTCAAGGGCATGAGCACGCTGGACAATATCATGGCGGGCCGCACGCTGAAGATGCACCGCTCTTTCTTCTGGCAGCTCTTTCGCTATGGCCCCGCCATGCAGGAGGAGATCGAGCACCGCCGTTTCGTGGAGGAGATCATCGACTTCCTGGAGATCCAGGCCATCCGCAAGGTCCCCGTCGGCAAGCTGCCCTACGGCTTGCAGAAGCGGGTTGAGCTCGGCCGCGCGCTGGCCATGGAGCCTGACCTCCTGCTGCTGGACGAGCCCATGGCCGGCATGAACCTCGAGGAAAAGGAGGACATGTCGCGCTTCATCGTGGACGTGAACAACCAGTACGGCACGACGATCGCTCTCATCGAGCACGACATGGGCGTGGTGATGGACCTCTCCGACCGCGTCGTCGTCCTCGAATACGGCCGCAAGATCGCCGACGGCACCCCCGACGAGGTCAAGAGCGACCCCAAGGTCATCGACGCCTATCTCGGCGTGGCGCATTGAGCGAGGTGTCCCTATGAACCCGCTCTACGCCGTCTTCATCGACCCCTTCGTGCAGATGGGCATGGCGCCGGACCTGCTGGTGCAGACGGTGTGGGAGGGGCTCGTCTCGGGCGTGCTCTACTCGCTGATCGCGCTGGGTTTCGTGCTGATCTTCAAGGCCTCGGGCGTGTTCAATTTCGCCCAGGGCATCATGGTCGTCTTCGCGGCGCTGACTTTGGTGGGTTTCCACGAGATGGGCGTGCCCGCCTGGCTGGCGTTGCTGCTGGCCATCGGCGTGATGTTCGTGCTCGCCGTCGTGGTGGAGCGCGCCGTGCTGCGTCCGCTCGTGAACCAGCCCGACATCATCCTGTTCATGGCGACGTTCGGCATCACCTACGTGCTGATCGGGCTCGGCGAGCTCATCTTCGGCGGCAACCCCAAGCAGATGATCGCCGACCAGCTCTACCTGCCGCGCGGCGCCATCGACCTCAACATTCTCGGCGGCTTCGTCTCGCTGCAGAAGATCGACATCGCCGCCGCCATCATCGCGGCGCTCATGATCGCCGTGCTCGCCTTCTTCTTCCAGAAGACGCGCATCGGGCGCGCCTTGCGCGCCGTGGCCGACAGCCACAAGGCGGCGCTCTCGGTCGGCATCTCGCTCAACCAGATCTGGGTCATCGTCTGGTTCACGGCGGGCATCGTGGCGCTCGTGACGGGCATCATGTGGGGCGCGCGCTCGGACGTGTCCTTCGCCCTGCAGACGGTTTCACTGAAGGCGCTGCCGGTGCTGATCCTCGGCGGCTTCACCTCCGTACCCGGCGCCGTGGTCGGCGGTCTCATCATCGGCATCGGCGAGAAGCTCGGCGAGTTCTACTGGGGTCCGCTGGTCGGCGGCGGCATCGAGAGCTGGCTCGCCTATTTCATCGCGCTCGTCTTCCTGCTGTTCAGGCCGCAGGGCCTGTTCGGCGAGAAGATCATCGAGCGGATCTGAGGGGAGGGCGGCGCGTGTTCTACCGCGAGGCCGGGCAGTTCAAGACGAGCTATCTCGCCGACAATGCGGTATTCCCCATCCTGCAGGACCGGCTGGGTCTCGCGGCGATCCTGTTCGTCGCGGCGGTGGTCATCCCCTTCGCCGGCAGCGAGTTCATGCTGTCGAGCGTGATGATCCCCTTCCTGGTCTTCACCCTCGCCGCCATCGGGCTCAACCTGCTCACGGGCTACACGGGCCTGCTCTCGCTCGGCACGGGCGCCTTCATGGGCGTGGGCGCCTATGCCTGCTACAAGCTCACAACGCTGTTCCCGGACGTGAACATCATCGTCTGGATCCTGGCCTCGGGCTTCATCGCAGCGCTGGTCGGCGTCGTCTTCGGCCTGCCGAGCCTGCGCATCAAGGGCTTCTACCTTGCGGTTGCGACGCTCGCGGCGCAGTTCTTCCTGCAATGGTGCTTCGTCCGCATCCCCTGGCTCTACAACTACAACGCCTCGGGCGCGATCGAGGTGCCGCAGCGCCTGCTCTTTGGCATCCCGGTCACCGGGCCGAACGCCACGCCGATGACGCGCTACTACGTGCTGCTCGGCCTCGTGATTGTGCTCACCTGGTTCGCCTCGAACCTCGTGCATGGCCGCGTGGGACGTGCCTGGATGGCAGTGCGCGACATGGACATCGCGGCCGAGCTCATGGGCATCAAGCTGCTCGACACCAAGCTCCTCGCCTTCGCCGTGTCCTCCTTCTATTGCGGCGTCGCCGGGGCGGCAATGATGTTCCTGTGGTACGGCGGCGGCGAGGCCAACGACGCCTTCAACATCAACCAGAGCTTCACCGTGCTTTTCATGGTGATCATCGGCGGGCTGGGCAGCCTCATAGGCTCCTTCTTCGGCGCCGCCTTCATCTCCATGCTGCCGACCGTTCTGAAGTTCGGCTTGCCCGCGATCGGCATCCCGCTCGCGGGGGCCACGGCCGAGCACCTGACCTATCTCACGGTGGGCCTGCTGATCATCGTCTTCCTGATCGCCGAGCCGCATGGCCTCGCCCGGCTGTGGCAGATCGGGAAGCAGAAGCTGCGCATGTGGCCGTTCCCCTACTAGGGAAAGGCTGTGACTTGCGGCGGGGCGCTCGCCCCGTCCGCCAAACCAGGACCGGGGCGAAGCCCCGCCAGTCGGGAGGACGACGATGACTAAGGGAATGCTGACCCTCGGGACGCTGGGCGCGGTGCTGGCCGCCGGCCTCGCCGTCTCCACCTTGCCCGCCGCGGCGCAAGACCAGATCTACGTGCCGCTGCTCACCTACCGCACCGGACCCTTCGCGGGCTCCGGCACGCCGATCGCCGACGGCATGGCGGACTACCTGCGCATGCTCAACGAGCGCGACGGCGGCATTGGCGGCGTCAAGCTCCTCGTGGAGGAATGCGAGACCGGCTACGACACCAAGAAGGGCGTCGAGTGCTACGAGTCCACCAAGGGCAAGGGCGCGGTCATGTACAATCCGTACTCGACCGGCATCACCCTGCAGGTGATCCCAAAGGCCGCGGTGGACAAGATCCCGATCCTGTCCATGTCCTACGGCCTCTCGGCCGCGGCTGACGGCAACATCTTTCCCTGGGTGTTCAACCCGCCCGTCACCTACTGGGACGGCGCCTCCGTCTTCATCCAGCACGCCGCGGCCGTCGAGGGCGGCTTCGACAAGCTGAAGGGCAAGACGATCGGCCTCATCCATCTCGACGCGCCCTACGGCAAGGAGCCGATCCCGGTGCTCGAGAAGCTGGCGCAGACCTATGGCTTCACGCTGAAGCTCTATCCGATCGCCGCGCAGGACATGCAGAACCAGGGCTCGACCTGGCTCAACATCCGCCGCGACCGGCCGGCCTGGCTCTACCTGCAGGGCTGGGGCGCGATGAACCCGACGGCCGTGAAGGAAGCCGCCAAGAACGGCTTCCCCATGGACCGCATGGTCGGCGTCTGGTTCGCCGGCGGCGACGACGACGCGCGCGGGGGCGGCGACGGCGGCAAGGGGTACAAGGCGCTGAACTACCATCAGGCCGGCGCCAACTTCCCCGTCATCCAGGACATCCAGAAGTACGTGGTGGACAAGGGCCTCAGCAAGGCGCCGAAGGACAAGGTGGGCGAGAGCCTCTACAACCGCGGCGTCTACAACTCCATGCTGATCGCCGAAGCCATCGGCAACGCGCAGAAGATCACCGGCAAGAAGGTCGTCACCGCCGAGGACGTGCGCCGCGGCCTGGAGGCGCTCAACATCACCGACGCGCGTCTCAAGGAGATCGGCATGGAGGGCTTCGCCGCTCCCCTGAAGCTCTCCTGCGCCGACCATTCCGGCGGCAACCAGGTCTTCATCCACCAGTGGGACGGCACGAAGTGGGTAAAGGCCTCCGACTGGATCAGCCCTCAGCGCGACGTCGTCCGCCCCATGCTCGAGGCCGCCGCCGCCGACTACGCCAAGTCCAACACCGGCTGGCCGGCGCGGACGGAGGCCTGCGAGAAGGGGTCGTAGCGAGGCGAAGAGAGCAGGGGCGGCGAGGCCGAGTGGGCTTGCCGCCCTTCGCCCAGCGACCCCTCGTCCGACCGGCCTTCGGCCGGCCACCTTCTCCCGCAAAAGGAGAAGGGCGCGGCTGCGCCATGGGGTCCAGTCCGACATGGGGCGTGAACCCCTTCTCCCCTCGCGGGAGAAGGTGCCCCGAAGGGGCGGATGAGGGGGCGGCCGGGCATTTGCCTGACGGGACAAGAGAGCCATGACATGAGTGCGCAAACCTCGCCGGCACCCGAACCCTCTGCCGACACGATCCTCTCGGTGAACAACATCGAGGTGATCTACGACCACGTCGTGCTGGTGCTGAAGGGCGTCTCGCTCACCGTGCCGCGCGGCGGCATCGTGGCGATCCTCGGGGCGAACGGGGCGGGAAAGACGACGACGCTCAAGGCCATCTCCAACCTGCTGCGTGCCGAGCGCGGCGAGGTGACCAAGGGCTCGATCGTGTTCGACGGCAACCGAGTCGACAGGCTCTCACCCAACGAGCTCGTGCGGCGCGGCTGCATCCAGGTGATGGAGGGCCGCCACTGCTTCGGCCACCTCACCATCGAGGAGAACCTGCTGACGGGCGCCTTCACCCGCCGCGACGGCGGGGCGGCGATCCGCCGCGACATGGAGATGATCTACGATCTCTTCCCGCGGCTGCGCCAGCGCAAGGCCTCGATGGCCGGCTACACGTCGGGCGGCGAGCAGCAGATGTGCGCCATCGGCCGGGCCATGATGTCGCGGCCCAAGATGATCCTGCTCGACGAGCCCTCGATGGGCCTCGCGCCGCAGGTCGTCGAGGAGATCTTCGAGATCGTGCGCCGGCTCAACGCGCAGGAGGGCGTCTCCTTCCTGCTCGCCGAGCAGAACACCAACATCGCGCTGCGCTACGCCACCTACGGCTACATTCTCGAGACCGGGCGCGTGGTGATGGACGGCGAGGCGCAGGCTTTGCGCGAGAACGAGGACGTCAAGGAGTTCTACCTCGGCGTCGCCGGCGCCGACCGCAAGAGCTTCAAGGACGTGAAGAGCTACAAGCGACGCAAGCGCTGGCTGGCGTGACGGACGGCGGAGTTTCCATGACCGACCACTACGACGCGCTGGAGACACGCTCTCCCGAGGCGCGCGCGGCTGACATCGCGGCGCGGCTGCCGGGCACGGTCGCAGCCGCGCTCGACGCGCCGGCCTGGAAGGCGCATCTCGGGGCGGTCGACGCTGCGGCCATGACCTCTCGCGAGGCCCTGGCCGCCCTGCCGGTCTTGCGCAAGTCCGAGCTGCCGGGCCGGCACAAGGCGGAGCCGCCCTTCGGGGGCTTCTCGCATGGGCCGCTCGGCGGCTTCGCGCGGCTCTTCACCTCGCCGGGTCCGATCTTCGAGCCGGAGACGCAGGGGTCGGATCCCTGGCGCTGCGCCCGGGCGCTCTACGCGGCGGGCGTGAGGCGGGGAGACGTGGTGCTCAACACGTTCTCGTATCACCTGACGCCGGGCGGCTTCATCCTGGACAGCGGGGCGCGGGCTCTGGACTGCGCGGTGATCCCCGCCGGGCCCGGCAACACCGAGACGCAGCTGGAGCTCATCGCGCAGTTCCAGCCCGCCGCCTACACGGGCACGCCGGACTTTCTGAAGATCCTGCTCGATGCTGCCGACAAGGCCGGCCGGCCCGCATCCTCCTTGGTGAAAGCGCTCGTCTCCGGCGCGGCCTTCCCGGCCTCTCTGCGCGACGAACTGACCGGTCGTGGCGTCAATGCCTACCAGGCCTATGCCACGGCCGACCTCGGCGTCGTCGCCTACGAGACGCCGGCCCGCGAGGGCCTCGTCGTCAACGAGGACGTCATTCTCGAAATCGTGCGGCCTGGCACGGGCGATCCCGTGCCGGAAGGCGAGGTGGGCGAAGTGGTCGTGACCTCGCTCAATGCCGCCCACCCGCTGATCCGGCTCGCGCTGGGCGACCTCTCGGCCGTGCTGCCGGGCGCCTCCCCCTGCGGGCGGACGAACATGCGAATTCGGGGCTGGATGGGCCGCGCCGACCAGACCGCCAAGATCAAGGGCATGTTCGTCCGCCCCGAGCAACTCGCCGAGGTGGCGCGGCGCCACTCCGAGGTGGCCCGCCTGCGCCTCGTCGTTACGAGAGAGAACGAGCAGGACATCATGACGCTGCACGCGGAGAGCACCGCCTGCAGCGACGCGTTCGTGGCGGCCTTGGGCGAAACGCTCCAGGCCGTCACCAAGCTCAAGGGCCGCATCGCCCTGGTCGCGCCCGGCAGCCTGCCGAACGACGGCAAGGTCATCGTGGACGAGCGGCCTCTGGGTTAGGGGAAGCGGGCGGGCCTCCCGGCCCGCCCTCCACCGTCACGCCGCCCGCGCGGCGGGCGCCTCGTCATTGGCCGCCATCAGCCCAGCCACCAGCGCGGCAAGATCCGGGCGGGGCTCGGCCTCGCCGGTTGGGCTCACCAGGCCGCGGGCGCCGTGCAGCGCGCCGGGGACGAGTTCGAGCCCGAGGAAGCGCTCCCGCTCGACGGGGCCCGGCAGCCACAGGCTCTCCGTCGGGGCGGCGGAGAAGCCGAAGCGCTGGTAGTAGGGCGCATCGCCGACGAGCAGCACCGCCGCATGGCCGCTGGCCACCGCGAGGGCGAGCGCTGTGCGCATCAGGCGGGCGCCGAGCCCCGCGCCGCGGTGCGCCTGGGACACGGCGAGCGGGCCCAGCACGAGCGCCGCGCGGCCGGGACCGGCGGCGACGTGCCACAGGCGGACGGTGCCCACCACCGCGCCGGAGGCGTCGACGGCGGAAAGCGCGACGGCGGGCAGCCGGCCCTCACGCAGGCGCTCGCAGGTCTTCAGCCGACGCGCAGGTCCGAAGGCGGCGTCCAGCAGCGCCTCGCGCTGCGCGACGTCGCGCGGCAGTTCCGCACGGATGGTGATGGCGTCGCCGGCATCCGCCAGCAGGGTCTCGGGGAAAACATGGATGCTCATGGCCGTGCTCCTTCCCCGGGCGGCGTCGCCGCACCGGTTCGAACTCGTGAGGGTTCTGGAAAGCCGGGCCCGGGATCGCCATGCGATCGCCGGCCCCAGGACGCGGGCGCGGGGAGGTGCGCGCCGGGACGTGCGAGGCCTTGGCCTCGTCCATCCACCATCCGCCGGGTGGCGGGAGCGACAAGCCGGGCGTCGCCGCCCGGCCGCCGGCTCAGATCACATAGGATCGGAGCGGAGGGAAGCCATTGAACGCCACCGCCGAGTAGGTGGTGGTGTAGGCCCCCGCGCCTTCGATCAGCACCTTGTCGCCGATCGAGAGGCTCACCGGGAGCATGTACGGCTCCTTCTCGTACATCACGTCCGCGCTGTCGCAGGTAGGCCCGGCAAGCACGCAGGCGGTCATCTCGCCCCCGTCATGCGCCGTGCGGATCGGGTAGCGGATCGACTCGTCCATCGTCTCGGCGAGGCCGCCGAACTTGCCGATGTCGAGGTAGACCCAGCGCACCTGATCGTCCTCCGACTTCTTCGAGACGAGGACGACCTCGGCCTCGATGATGCCGGCATTGCCCACCATGCCGCGGCCTGGCTCGATGATCGTCTCGGGCAGGCGGTTGCCGAAGTGCTTGCAGAGCGCGCGGAAGATGGATTCGCCGTAGCTCTCCACCTGCGGCACGGCCTTCAGGTACTTCGTCGGGAAGCCGCCGCCGAGGTTGACCATCGACAGGCCGATTCCGCGCTCGGCGCACTCGCGGAAGATCGCGGAGGCCGAGGCGAGTGCCTGGTCCCACGCGTTCACGTTGCGCTGCTGCGACCCCACGTGGAAGGACACGCCATAGGCCTCGAGCCCGAGGCGGTGGGCATGCTCCAGCACGTCGGCGGCCATCTCCGGCACACAGCCGAACTTGCGCGACAGGGGCCACTCGGCGCCCGCTCCATCGCAGAGGATGCGGCAGAACACCTTGGCGCCCTGCGCGACGCGGGCGATCTTCTCCACCTCGGCCTCGCAATCGACCGCGAAGAGGCGCACGCCGAGCTGGAAGGCCCGGGCGATGTCGCGCTCCTTCTTGATCGTGTTGCCGAAGGAGATGCGCTCCGCCGTCGCACCGGCCGCGAGCACCATCTCGATCTCCTGGACCGAGGCGGTGTCGAAGCAGGAGCCCAGCGAGGCGAGCAGGCGCAGCACCTCCGGCGCGGGGTTCGCCTTGACGGCATAGAACACACGCGTGTCGGGCAGCGCCTTGGCGAAGGCGTCGTAGTTGTCGCGCACGACGTCGAGGTCGAGCACCATGCAGGGCCCGTCGTCACGGCGCGTACGGAGGAACTCGCGGATGCGTGCGGTCATGGCACGATCTCCCCAAGGTCGAGCGATCCGCCGCTTGCGCGGTCGGACCACACAGGTTGAGCCCCGGGCGACGGTCCCACGGCACGGCGCTTTGGAGACGCCGATGCCGGGTGAGATCACCCGATGATGCTGCCTTGGATTGGATGGGGAGACCCCGTCCGCACGCCTGGCAAGAAGGACAAGCCTCTTCGGTGACTCCGCCTTTGGAGGGCAGAGAGAGACCAAAAAAGCCCGTTCCGTCGTTGCTTTAAGTCGCGTCCCCTGGGGAGAGCAGGGTACGCCGGTTTCGCCTCCGGCTGCTGGTCAGGGTTTGGGACGCGGCATCGCTGCCGGGATCATCGCCAGTGGGAGTTCCCTCCCCACAGGTCCCGATCCATGTCCCAGGCGGCTGTCCGGCCTCTTGTCCGGATGCCCACCGACCAGCACGCGACCACAGGCACGTGCGAAATTGGGCAGGCCGATACATAGGGACATCCGCCCCCCGGTTCAACAGTTTTTTTGCCACTGGAAAGCGCGCTTTCCAGAAGCGTGAATTCTTCGTGCATCCGTTTGAGCTTTCAGGCAAAAAGCGGGCGCTTGCCGGGCTCTCGCCGCAGCCCGGTCAAGCCGTTGCCGTGAAGCCCGTCTAACCCGCGTCCGCTCTCGTCCGCCCGCCCGCCTCATCCGACCGGAATTGCCATGCCGACCACCCGCAGAGACTTCGTCCGCCACCTCGGCGCCCTCGGGGCCGCCTTGCTCGCGACAAGAGAGGCCTCCGCCCAGAACAGCACTCCTCCCGCGCCGGCGCCCGCCCCCACCCAGCCCCGCTTCGGCTACGAGGACGTGGTGCGCCGCGCCCGCGAGCTCGCCGGCGTGCCCTACGACGCCACGGTTCCGCCCTTGCCGGAGCAACTGGCCAAGCTCGACTTCGACGCCTACCGCGACATCCGCTTCCGCCAGGACAAGGCGCTGCTCGGCGGCACCGGCGGACCCTTCCGCATGCAGATGTTCCATCCGGGCTTCCTGTTCACGCGTCCGGTCGTCGTCAACGTCATCCGCGATGGCATTCCCGCGCCGGTGCCCTATTCCGCCTCGCTCTTCGACTACGGCAAGAACAAGTTCGACCGGCAATTGCCGGTCAATCTCGGCTTCGCCGGCTTCCGGCTGCACTACCCGCTCAACGATCCCAAGGTGCAGGACGAGCTGATCTCCTTCATAGGCGCGAGCTACTTCCGCTTTCTGGGCCGGCACCAGCGCTACGGGCTCTCGGCGCGGGGCATCGCCATCGGCGTGGGGGAGCAGGAGGAGTTCCCGGCCTTCCGCGAGTTCTGGATCGAGCAGCCGTCGACCGACGCCGACCGCGCAGTCGTCTATGCCCTGCTCGACGGGCCGTCGCTGACCGGGGCCTACCAGTTCTTCGTCTATCCCGCCGCCCAGACGGTGGTGGACGTTACGATGACGATCTTCCCGCGCAAGGCGATCCCCCGCATCGGCATCGCGCCGCTCACCTCCATGTTCTTCGTGGGCGAGAACGACAGGCGCTTCAACGGCGACTTCCGGCCGGAGCTGCACGACAGCGATGGCCTGCTGATGCATACGGGGGCTGGGGAGTGGATCTGGCGGCCGCTGCGCAACCCCGCCGAGACGAGCTTTTCGGCCTTCCTCGACAACAACCCGCGCGGCTTCGGCCTCATGCAGCGCGACCGCACCTTCGAGCATTACCAGGACCTCGACCTCGCCTACGAGATGCGCCCCAGCTACTGGGTGGAGCCGCGCGGGGAGTGGGGCGAAGGCCGCATCGAGCTCGTCGAGATCCCCACCAGCGACGAGAGCAACGACAACATCGTCGCCTACTGGACGCCCAAGGCGACGCCCGAGCCCGGCCAGACGCTGGTCTGGGGCTACCGGATCGTCGCCGTCACCGAAGACTTCGCCCTGCATCCCGGCGGCGTCGCGCACAACACATGGCAGACGGCCTCCAAGGCGCTGGGCTCGCCCGAGCCCGCCGCGCCGGGAACCCGCCGCTTCATCATCGACTTCGACGGCGGCGACCTCGCCTATTTCCTGGGCGACCCCGAGAAGGTCCAGATCGTGCCTTCCGTCTCCAATGGTCGAATCGTCCGGACATGGCTGGTGCCCAATCCCAAGACGGAAGGCTTCCGCGCCGGCATCGACATCGCGCTCGACAAGGGCCAGTCGGCGGACGTGCGCGCCTTCCTGCGCTCGGGCAACCGGGCGCTGACCGAAACCTGGACCTTCCCCTGGAAGGCCGAGTAAATCCGGGGCCGCCCCCGCAAGGAGACCGCGATGCCAAAGGCCCGCGCCGCCATCATCCCCGTGACCCCGTTCCAGCAGAACTGCTCGCTGGTCTGGGACGACGACACGAAGGTCGGCGCGGTCGTCGACCCCGGCGGCGACCTGCAGGTCATCCAGGACGCCATCCGGCAGGTCGGCATCACCGTCGAGAAGATCCTTCTCACGCATGGCCACATCGACCATGCCGGCGGCGCCGACGAGCTGCGCGAGGCGCTGAAGGTGCCGATCGAGGGCCCCCACCTCGCCGACAAGCCGCTGCTCGACGTGCTCGACAAGCAGGGCCTCAAGTACGGCATCCTCGATGCCCGCCCGGTGACGCCGGACCGCTGGCTCGCCGAGGGCGACGAGGTGACGGTGGGCGGGCTCGCCTTCAAGATCTTCCACTGCCCGGGCCACTCTCCCGGCAGCGTGGTCTTCTTCAACCAGGCCGATCGCTTCTGCCTGATGGGCGACGTGCTCTTCCAGGGCTCGATCGGCCGCACCGACCTGCCGGGCGGCGACCACGCTTCTCTCATCGACGCCATCAAGTCCAAGCTCTTCCCGCTCGGCGACGACGTCGCCTTCATCCCGGGCCACGGCGGCACGTCGACGATCGGCGCGGAGCGGCAGAGCAACCCGTTTCTGGTGTGAGGGTGCGGACGCCCCCTCGGAGCGCGCTCTTGACGTTCCCCGACCCCCCTGCTTAAGGGGCGGCCGTCACACCGCTGTCATTCCCGCTTGGCACGCCCCTTGAGGGCGGCCGTGTCCGTCCTCGAGCCCCGCCGGGCTCCCCTTCGTCAGGAGAACGCCTCAATGGCCGAGCATCCCGTCTACGGGCGCATCGACGGTCCCATCGTCATGATCGGCTTCGGCTCGATCGGCCGGGGCACCCTGCCGCTCATCGAGCGGCACTTCGCCTTCGACCGTTCGAAGCTGACCGTCATCGACCCCGAGGATTCCGACCGTGCGTTGCTCGACGAGCGCGGCGTCGCCTTCATCCATCAGGCGGTGACACGCGACAACTACAAGCACCTGCTCGGCCCGTTGCTACAGGCCGGCCCCGGCCAGGGCTTCTGCGTGAACCTGTCGGTCGATACCTCCTCCCTCGACATCATGGAGTTCTGCCGCGAGATCGGCGCGCTCTATATCGACACGGTCGTGGAGCCCTGGGCCGGCTTCTACTTCGACAAGTCGAAGGGTCCGGAGTCCCGCTCCAACTACGCCCTGCGCGAGACGGTGCTCGCGGCGCGGCGCAAGAACCCCGGCGGCACGACGGCCGTGTCCTGCTGCGGCGCCAATCCCGGCATGGTGTCCTGGTTCGTCAAGCAGGCGCTGCTGAACCTCAAGTCGGACATCGGCGTCTCCGGAGAGGAGCCCACGACGCGTGAGGGCTGGGCCAAGCTCGCCCAGACGCTCGGCGTCAAGGGCATCCACATCGCCGAGCGGGACACGCAGCGTGCCAAGTCGCCCAAGCCGCGCCAGGTCTTCGTCAACACCTGGTCGGTCGAGGGCTTCGTCTCGGAGGGCCTGCAGCCGGCCGAGCTCGGCTGGGGCACGCATGAGCGCTGGATGCCGGAGAACGGGCGCACGCATGCCACGGGCTGCGGGGCGGCCATCTACCTGATGCAGCCCGGCGCGAACACGCGCGTGCGCTCCTGGACCCCGACCGCGCAGGCGCAGTACGGCTTCCTCGTCACGCACAACGAGTCGATCTCGATCGCCGACTACCTGACCGTGCGCGACGCCTCCGGCGCGGCTGTCTACCGGCCCACCTGCCACTACGCCTACCACCCCTGCGACGACGCCGTGCTCTCGCTGCACGAGATGTTCGGCCAGGAAGGCGTGCGCCAGCCGGACTGGCACATCCTCGACGAGAACGAGATCGTCGACGGCATCGATGAACTCGGCGTCCTCCTCTATGGCCACGCCAAGAACGCCTACTGGTACGGCTCGCAGCTCTCCGTCGAGGAGACGCGCATGATCGCGCCCTACCAGAACGCGACGGGCCTGCAGGTCACCTCCGCCGTGCTGGCCGGCATGGTCTGGGCGCTGGAGAACCCGAAGGCCGGGATCGTCGAGGCCGACGACATGGACTTCCGCCGCTGCCTCGAGGTGCAGATGCCCTACCTGGGGCCTGTCGTTGGGGTCTACTCCGACTGGACGCCGCTCGCCAACCGGCCCGGCCTGTTCCCCGAGGACATCGATACGTCCGATCCCTGGCAGTTCCGCAACGTTCTGGTGCGGTAAGGAGCGCGAGCTCCCGTGCCTAGACCCTGACGCGCGCCTTCTCCGGCCTGCGGCGGAACAGCTTGCGGAAGGGCAGCACGATCAGGCGCACGAGCCCGTAGCTTGCCAGGAAGCCAAGGCCGGCCACCGCCGCGCCCTCTGCGGTCGTCGGCACCGCGGGCTCGAAATCCTCCAGCGCGCGGCGGGCGACCTGCGGATCGGGATCGCTCGCGAGCGCGACGATGCGCCCGAGCGGTCCGGCCTCCTGCATGGTGCGGCGCTGCTGCTCCAGCCTGTCGAGGCGGTGAACCGACCCCGCCATGGCGTCGCCGCGCTTCTGCGCCACCGGGTCGGCGTTGGACTTCAGCCTATCCACGGCGGCGTTGCGGTCGAGCCCGAGCCCGGAGGCGTCGGCGTCGAACTGGCGCACCATCGCGGCGAGCTCGTCGATCGCTCCGCCGAGCCTCTGGCGGTATTGCTGCGCGTATTCCGGCGCCTGCGAAGCCGCCAAAGCGCCCGCCAGCGCCAACCCGATGCTTATCGTCCGCGGCATGCCGAATCCCCTGCCCGAGCTTGGGGAACGCGCCAGGAGCGCGCAAGGTCGCGACGACCCTGCGGGCAAGAGGGCCCGAGCGCCACTCCCGATGTCAGCCCCGGCGGCGCGAAGCGCCTGGACGGGGATAAAGTGGCCACCTCGCCGGGGTCTGGACCACGTCCCGCGCCTTCGGCGCGCCGGGGATAACACGGCGTGACGGATCAGCCGTCGGCCAGAGCCTTCTCGATCATCGGGCGTGTCTGAACGACGAGGCTCCCGGCCGACTTGTAGGCGCGCGTCTTCTCGCTCGCGCGCATGACCAGGATCACCGTCTCCAACCCGGGGCAGGCGGGGTCCGTACAGGCGATCTCGTTCACCGTGACAGTGTCGTCGTCGCCGAGCCCGAGCGTCTCACGCACCCAGCCCTTCACCCGCCCCATGTCTTCCGCATCCGCCCTGGGCTGGCGGAAGCGGTCGAGCAGCGACGTGAGGCGGCCGCTCATCTCAGGCCGGCAGGGCGAGGACGCCGCCGGCCCCGCCGTCGGTGCCGAACAGCAGCCTCTTGCCGGGCCTGTCCCAGGCGAACGCGGTGATCGGCCCGTTGGCAACGTCGCCCTTGCGCACGAGGAGTTCCGAGCCGTCGGTCAGCCTGCAGAGCAGGATGAAGCCGTCCTCGTAGCCGATGGCGAGCACCAGCGCGCCGGGATGGAAGGCTACGCGCGAGACCTTGGCGGGCCGGATGCCGCATTCGCGCGGGGCCTTGCCCATGGGGCCTTCCTTGGCCGCGAAGGGCCACACGATCGCGGCGTCCGCGCCGGAGGTCGCCAGCCACTGCCCGTCATGCGACCAGGAGAAGGAACGCGTCTTGGACGGGTAGCCGGACATGCGCATGTCCGCCTTCTCCGGCAGGCGCCAGCCATGCAGCGTGTTCTCCTGCATGGAGGTCACGACGAAGCGCCCGTCCGGCGACCAGGTGACGTCGAGGTGCGAGCCCTTCCACTCCAGCGGCTCGGGCGCGGTCTCGGTGTTGGGGAACCAGAGGCTCGCGCCGTTGTAATGGCTCACCGCCAGCCGGTAGCCCTTGGGCGCGAAGGCGAGGCCCTGCGCGGTGGAGGGCGCCTGCCAGGTGCGCACCCGGCCCTTCTCGTCGCGGGCCGTGACGGTCTTCCCCGTCGACCAAGCGACCGCGCCTCCGGTCGCGACGGCCAGCGCGTCGACCCACTTGCCCTTGGCGTCGGCGATCGTGGTGACCTCCCCGCCGGCCGAGATGGCCTGCACGAGCCCGTCGTCGCCGCCCGTCAGCAGGGTCTTGCCGTCCGACCCCACCACCAGCACGGCCCCGTCGGGATGAGCGGCGACGCTGCGGTCCTCGCCGGTCGGGTCGAGCCGGACCGTCCCGTCGGCCAGCGCGACGGCCGGCATGTCCTTCAGGAAAGCGGCCCCCGTGACATGCGCGCCCACGGCGAAGGGCGTCACGAACTGCGTCAGGGAGGAGATGGACGGGGCTGGCGAGGCCAAGGCGGGCATTCCGGTTGCGTCAGGCGGGCATCATAGCGGAGGTCGACGGGAGGGGTAGGTCGAGGATCACGCCCGGCGACCCCCACCTCTTACCCCTCCCCGCAAGGGGGGAGGGGATTCCCCGGCATGGCGGCCGTCATGGTTGCAGATTTTCTGACGTGAGCCCCGGTATGTCCGCCCCCCTCCCCCTTGCGGGGAGGGGTACGGGGCGGGGGAACAACGCCGCCACATTCACTGCACCTTGCAGGCCTCGAAGCCCTTGCGGATGGCTTCCGCGTCGAGGTCGCGGCCGATGAAGACGACCTTGGATTCGCGGGCCTCGTCCGGCTTCCAGTCGCGCTGAAGGTCGCCGTCGAGGATCATGTGGACCCCCTGGAAGACGAAGCGCTTGGGCTCGCCCTTGAAGGCCAGGATGCCCTTGGAGCGCAGGATCTTCGGGCCCTCGCGCTGGGTCAATTCGTTGATCCAGGGCATGAATTTTTCCGGGTCCACCTCGCCGGCGCGGAACGACACCGACTGCATGTCCTCGTCGTGGTAGTGCTTCAGCCCGCCATGGTCGTGATCGTGGTGGTGATGCCCGTGGTCATGGTCGTGGTGGTGATGATGGTCGTCCTCGGCCTCGAGAAAGGCCGGCTCGATCTCGAGGATCCGGTCGAGGTCGAAGGCGTTGCGGCCGAGCACGGCGTCGAGCGGCACCGCGGCGCGCTGCGTGCGGTGGAGCGTGGCATAGGGGTTGATGGCGCGGATGCGCCCCTCCACCTCGGCCAGTTCCTCCGGCGAGACGAGGTCCGTCTTGTTGAGGATGATGACGTCGGCGAAGGCGATCTGGTTCTTGGCCTCCGGCGCGTCCTTCAGCCGGTCGGAGAGCCACTTGGCGTCGGCCACGGTGACGACCGCGTCGAGACGCGCCTTGTCGGAGACGTCCTGGTCGACGAAGAAGGTCTGCGCGACGGGAGCGGGGTCGGCGAGGCCGGTCGTCTCGACGATGATAGCGTCGAACTTGCCCCGGCGCTTCATCAGGCCGTCCATGATGCGGATGAGGTCGCCGCGCACGGTGCAGCAGATGCACCCGTTGTTCATCTCGAAGACTTCCTCGTCGGCACCCACGACGAGGTCATTGTCGATACCCACCTCGCCGAACTCGTTGACGATGACGGCGAACTTCTTGCCGTGCGGCTCGGTGAGGATGCGGTTGAGCAGGGTGGTCTTGCCGGCGCCGAGGTAGCCGGTGAGCACGGTGACGGGGATCTTGTCGGTCATGGTCGGTCCATCAGGTCGAGGACGGCGAAGGGCGCCGCGCGGGCGCCCTCGGCTTGAATGGGCGTCAGCTCGAGAGAGCCTCGTTCAGCTCCCTTATATTGGACCTCATCATGTCGATGTAAGTCCCCGCAGGGCCGCCCGGCTCGGAGAGCGCATCTGAGTAGAGCCGTCCGCCGATCTTGGCCCCCGTCTCCTTGGCGATGCGGTCCATCAGCCGGGGATCGGAGACGTTCTCGAGGAACACGGCCGGGATCTTCTCCGCCCTGATCTGCCGGATGATGCGCGCCACGTCCTTGGCCGACGCCTCGGTCTCGGTCGAGACGCCCTGCGGCGCGATGAATTCGAAGCCATAGGCACGGCCGAAATAGCCGAAGGCGTCGTGCGTCGTGATGATGCGCCGGCGGTCGGCCGGGAGCCTGGCGATGGTCGCCCTGACCTCCGCCTCGACCGCGTCGAGCTGCGCGAGGTAGCGGGCGGCGTTGGCGTCGTAGGTGGCTGCCCCGTCGGGATCGGCCGCCTTCAGGCCGTCGCGGATCTTGCCGACATAGAGCTTGGCATTGCCGACATCCTGCCAGGCATGGGGATCCGTGACGGTGCGGCTCTTGCCTCCCTCCTCTTCCTCCATCGTGCGGGTCGTGACGCCCTCGCTGGCCGTGACCACCGGGGCCTTGGCGCCGGACGCCTTGACGAGCCGAGGGATCCACCCCTCGAAGCCGAGCCCGTTGATGACGACGAGCTTCGCCGCCGCGAGCGCCTTCGCGTCGGCTGGCGTCGGCTGGTAGACGTGGCCGTCGCCGTTGGGGCCGACGAGCGCCTTGACGTTCACCCGCTCGCCGCCGACCTGCTGCACGAAGTCGGCGAGGATCGAGAAGCTCGCCACCACCGGAACCGGCTCGGCGGCGCGCGTCGCGTGGGGCAGGGCGCCCAGGGCGAGGGTGGCCCCCGCGGCGAGGATGAGTGCGCGGCGGGTGGGGAGGTTGGCGGTCATCGATTGGTCTCCGTGGGAGAAGCGGTGACGTCGGTCTGGTTGCGCTCAGGCTTCGAGATGGCGGCCGGGAAAGGCCTGCCAGACGAGGCCGCCATAGCGCCCGAAGGCCATCGACAGGATGGCCGCGAGGCCGGCGACGAGGATCACGGCAGGACCCGCCGGCAGCCCGGCGTGGAAGGACAGAAGCAGGCCCACCACGGACGAGGCGACGCCGATGCCGGTCGCCGCGGCGACGTGGGCCCCGATGCTCACCGTCCAGAAGCGCGCGGCGACAGCGGGCAGCATCATGATGCCTACCGCGAGCAAGGTGCCCAGCGCGTGGAAGCCGCCCACGAGGTTCAGGACGACGAGCGCCAGGAAGATGAGGTGCGTCGGCCCGCCCGCCCGGCTCACCGACCGCAGGAAGCCGGGATCGACGCATTCCAGCACCAGCGGCCGGAACAGGGCAGCCAGCACCACGAGGGTGACCGAGCCGATGCCGGCGATGAGCAGCAGCGCGTCGTCGTCGAGCGCCAGCACCGTGCCGAAGAGCACGTGCAGCAGGTCGATGTTCGAGCCCTTGAGCGAGACGAGCGTCACGCCGAGCGCCAGCGAGAGCAGGTAGAAGGCGGCGAGCGAGGCGTCCTCGCGCAGAACGGTGGAGCGGGCGACGAGGCCCGCCAGCAGCGCGACGGCGAAGCCCGCGGCAAGCCCGCCGAGCGTCATCCAGCTCAGCGACAGGCCGGCCACGAGGTAGCCGACCGCGGCGCCGGGCAGGATCGCGTGGGCCATCGCGTCGCCCACGAGGCTCATGCGCCTGAGCATGAGGAATACGCCGATCGGTCCCGCGCCGAGGCAGAGCGCCAGGGAGCCGGCGAGCGCCCGGCGCATGAAGGCGAAGTCCGCGAAGGGCGCGATGAGAAGGTCGTAGGCCCCCATATCAGGCAGCCTTCACGCAGGCATGGGCGTGCGGGTCGTGCGCCTCCAGCATGGCGCGCGCCTTCAGAAGGTTCGCGGAGGTGAGAACCTCGGAGGTAGGCCCCCAGGCCACCGGCTCGCGCGCAATCAGCAGGGCGGAGGGAAAGACACGGCGCGCGAGGTCCATGTCGTGCAACACGGCGACGACGGTGCGGGTCTCCTGGTGCCAGCGCCGCACGAGCTCCACGAGGTCGGCCGCGGTCCGGGCGTCGATCGCGGTCAGCGGTTCGTCCAGTAGGATGATGCCGGCATCCTGCAGCAGCAGCCGTGCGAAGAGCGCGCGCTGCATCTGCCCGCCCGAGAGCGTGCCGATCGCCCGCCGCTCGAAGCCCGTCAGACCGACGGCGGCGAGCGCCTCGGCCACGGCCTCCCGGTCTTTGCGACCCACGGAGCCGAACAGGCCCGTCCGTCGCCACAGGCCGGTCGAGACGAGGTCGAAGACGGAGATGGGAAAGGACAGGTCGATCTCCGCCGCCTGGGGGAGATAGGCGATGCGGGCGGTGTCCTCAGCGTCGTCCTGCCCGGCGATGCTGATCCTGCCCGACAAGGGCCGCAGCAGGCCTACCATGCCCTTCAGCAGGGTGGACTTTCCGGCTCCGTTCGGACCCACGACGGCCGTGAGGCTGCCGGGCTCGATGCGCCCGGCGAGGTGATGAACGGCCGGATGCCGGTCGTAGCCCAGCGTCAGGTCCTCGAAGGCGATGGCGGCGCCGCGGCTCATGACTGCAGCGCCCACAGCACGATGGCCCACAGGCCCGCTAGGATCATGCCGACTCCCATCAGGCGCTCGCCCAGCGACGAGCGCAGCAGCGACCAGCCCTCGTCGTCGCGCCGGGGTCGGCGCGCGTCGTGGGCGGCATGCGAGCCGTGGTGGCCGTGGGCGTGGGACACGGGAAGAGCTCCGGCGGGGCTGTCGATGGCTGAATGTTATAACGTAACAAAACGGAGGTGCAAGGTTGGTGTGTGATCTCTCTCGATACGCTCTCGTAAGCTGCGCTGCCGGTCGTTCCCCTCCCCCTTGCGGGGAGGGGTACGGGGTGGGGGACGCCGCGGAAAAGCTCCAGCCTTGCAGAACGACGCAGCTATGCTCTCGCGGGGATCAACCCCCACCCCTCACCCCTTCCCGCAAGGGGGAGAGGGGCGGAGAGGTCGGCGCACTCCGCCGAGGAGCGAACCGGAGGGTTCGCTCTCGTCATCCGTAGCCGCTCACCCCGGGTGATACTGGTACAACCACGTCTCGCTCAGCACCTCGTCGCCATTGCGCAGGAACAGCCGCATCTCGACCGGCTCCTTGCCCTCGGCGGTGAGGTCGAACTGGGCGCGCCAGTGGCCGGGCACGTCGTCGGGCACCGGCTCGGTGAAGACGTAGGAGAAGGTGCCCCGCGAGGCCCAGAGCACCGCCTCCGGCTTCATGCCGAAAGGCAGGCGGGCGAGCTGGGTGCCCAGGAACTCCACCATGAACTTGCGCACGCCCTTGGGCCGCGGCTGGCCGGGCTGCCCGCCATTGCCGAGCCGGGTGGCGACGCAGCGGGCGAGGTTGGTGGGGTAGGGCTCGTCCGCCATCCAGTGGAGGCGGTACTTGAGGTCCACGCTCGTCCCAGCCGCCGCCGGCTCGGCGGGCACCCACATGGCCACGATGTTGTCGTGGATCTCGTCGTCCGTCGGGATCTCGGTGAGCTGGATGGCGCCCTTGCCCCAGTTACCAATCGGCTCGACCCAGGCCGAGGGACGCAGGTGGTATCGCACGCCGTCCTGGTAATGGTCGAAGTTGCGGTCGCGCTGCAGCAGGCCGAAGCCGCGCGGCCCGGTATCGCTGAAGCTCGACACCATGATCTGCGGCGGGTTGTTCAGCGGGCGCCAGATATGCTCGCCCGTGCCCGTCCACATGGCGAGGCCATCGCTGTCATGCACCTCCGGCCGCCAGTCCACCGCCGTCTGCTTGCGGGTCTCCGAGAACCAGAACATCGAGGTGAGCGGCGCGATGCCCAGCCGCTCCACCGCCTTGCGCAGGAACACGGCGGCCTCGATCTCCATGATCACGCCCTTGGTCCGTCGCAGCGCGAAGCGATAGGCGCCGGCGAGGCTCGGCGATTCCATGAGCGCGTTGACGATCACCGGATCGTCCTCGGTGGCGGCGGGCTCGAACCAGAAATGCGTGAAGTCCGGAAACTCCTCGGGGTTCGCCGTGCCCGGCGCCAGCGCAAGGCCGCGGGCAGACAGGCCGACTTGGCCGAGTTCGCCGACGGCCCGGAAATAGGAGGCGCCGAGGAAGGTGGCCCACGGCTCCGCCTTCTTCCAGTTGTCCTGCCGGTTCGACTCGTGGATCCAGAAGCCCGCGAAGGCCGAGGGCTCCGGAGGCAGCTTCTTGGCGACGTGGTCCGGCCCGCCCATGAAGAGGTTGGGATCGTAGAGGATCTCCCGCGCGGAGCCCTTCTCGACGAGCGACATCCGCACGGTCTTGGGAAAGTACATGCCAACGTGCTGGAAGCTGATGGGGTAGACGCTGCCGCCATTGGCCCAGAGAGCCGAGTCGAGCTTGTAGCGGAGCTTGCCGTGCGCGTCGTAGTCGATCTGCTTCACGACGGCAGGGTCGGGCCGCGACGGCGACACGTAGTCCTTTTCGGCGAGCTCCTTCGCCATGGCCTTGAGCCTGTCGTAGCTGAAGGGCTCGGGCTTGCCAAAGCGCAGAGGCGGCGCGGACTCGCTGCTGCCGGCGGCGCTTCCTGGGGAGGACGACCCCCCTTGCGCCTTCGCTGAGGTGATGCCGAACGCGGCGGCGGCTTGAAGCGCAGCGGCGAGCTGCAGGACGGTGCGACGGTCGAGGCTCATGGTGGCGTGCATATTGGCTTGCGAGCGGCGATTGGCAACCGCAGCTGAGCCGGATTGAACAACAAACCCGCTGCTCCGTGGGCAAGGGCGAAGACCCCCTCGCGCGGGGCGAGGCCGGCGACAATGATCAACCGAACCGGCGCAAGTGCGACCGCCGGGCGGCGGGCTGCCTTGGGGATGCGGCCAGATTCGGGGGATTTCACCCGAACCGCTTGTGGAAGGAGCGCGTTTGCAGTCACAGTTCCGGCACAAGCGCCGGTTGCATAACGGCGCACAGGTCGGGAGTGACCCATGATCGACGACACGCCTTTCAGCCGCCGGGTCCTGCGGCTTGCCGCGGCCGCCCTCGTCTCCGCAAGTGCCCTGGGACAGGTCGCGTCGGCCCGCGCCGACGAGTTCATCAACATTCTCACGGGCGGAACGTCCGGGGTGTACTACCCGATGGGCGTGGCGCTGTCGAAAATCTACGGTGACGAGATCAAGGGCGCCCGCCCCACCGTTCAGGCCACGAAGGCCTCCGTCGAGAACCTGAACCTGCTGCAGCAGGGCAAGGGCGAGATCGCGTTCACGCTGGGCGACAGCCTTGCCTTCGCCTGGGAGGGCAACGAGGAGGCGGGTTTCAAGACCAAGCTCGCCAAGCTTCGCGGCGTCGCCGCCATCTATCCCAACTACATCCAGGTCGTAGCGTCGAAGGAGAGCGGCATTCGCACGCTCGCCGACCTCAAGGGCAAGCGCCTCTCGGTGGGCGCGCCGAAGTCCGGCACCGAGCTCAATGCGCGGGCCATCCTGGGCGCGGCCGGCATCGCCTACAAGGACCTCGGCAAGGTCGAGTACCTGCCCTTCGCCGAATCCGTCGACCTCATGAAGAACCGCCAGCTCGACGCCACGCTGCAGTCGGCCGGGCTCGGCGTCGCCGCGATCCGCGACCTCGCCTCGTCGGTGGAGATCGTGGTGGTCGAGATCCCGCCGGAGATCGTCGACAAGGTCGGCGCGCCCTACGTGAAGGCGACCATCCCGGCGGGCACCTATACCGGCCAGGACAAGGACGTGCAGGCTGCCGCCGTCATCAACTACCTCGTGACGCGCTCGGACCTTTCCGACGATACGGTCTACGGCATGACCAGGGCCATGTACGACCACCTGGCCGACCTTGCCGCCGCACACAGCGCCGGTAAGGAGATCGCGCTGAAGAACGCGCTGCAGGGCATGCCAATCCCGCTGCACCCGGGCGCGGCCCGCTACTTCAAGGAGAAAGGCCTGTCGCCGTGATCGTCGCGCTCCTGCAACGGGCCAGACGATCATGAACGTTGCGACCGAGGCCGAGGCGCCGGTCGGGCCGGTCCTTACGGAAATGGAGATCGAGCACGGGCTGCCGCCCGGCTGGGGCCGGGGCTGGCTGGCGAAAGCCCTCTTCGGTATCGCCCTGGCCTTCTCGGCGTTCCAGATTGCAACCGCGCTCTACGCTATCCTGCCCACGCAGGTGCTGCGGTCCGTGCACGTGGGCTTTCTCGTCCTCGTGGGCGCGGCGCTCATCGCCAACCACAAGGCCACCGGTGGCGCGCTGCGTGCGGTCGGCTGGATCATCGGCCTCGTGGGCTTCGGCGTCGGGCTCTACCAGTGGATCTTCTACATCGACCTCGTGAATCGTGCGGGGGACCTCACCTCCCTCGACCTCCTCGTCGGCGTCGTCGGGTTGGTCATCCTTTTCGCGGTGTCCTGGGTGCTGATGGGGGCGGCCCTGCCGCTCATCTGCCTCGCCTTCCTCGCCTATGCGCTCTTCGGCCAATACCTGCCCTCGCCGCTGAACCACCGTGGCTATTCCTGGGAGCAGGTGGTCGAGCAGATGGCCTTCGGCACGGAGGGCATCTATTCGACGCCCACCGGGGTTTCGGCCACCTACATCTACCTCTTCATCCTGTTCGGCGCGTTCCTCGAGCGCGCGGGGATGATCCGCTTCTTCAACGACGTCTCGCTCGGCCTCGTGGGCTGGGCACGCGGCGGGCCGGCCAAGGTCGCGGTCGTCTCCTCCGCCTTCATGGGCATGATCTCGGGCTCGGGCGTCGCCAACGTCGTGACGGTCGGCCAGTTCACCATCCCGCTGATGAAGCGCTTCGGCTACAAGGCCTCCTTCGCGGGCGGCGTCGAGGCCACGGCCTCGATGGGCGGGCAGATCATGCCGCCGGTGATGGGGGCTGTGGCCTTCATCATGGCCGAGAACATCGGCGTGCCCTATGCCGAGATCGTCAAGGCGGCGATCATCCCGGCCATCCTCTACTTCGCCTCGGCCTTCTGGATGGTCCATCTTGAGGCCGGCAAGCGCGGCCTGTTCGGCGTGCCCCGCTCCGAGCTGCCAAGCGCGGCGGAGGCCCTGCGCCGGCAATGGCACCTCGTGCTGCCCGTCGCCGTGCTCGTTTACCTGCTCATGCAGGGCTACACGCCGCTCTTCGCGGGATCAGTGGGGCTGGCGCTCACGGTCATCATGATCCTGGGCGGCGCGGTCGCGCTGGGCCTGGCGGCCCCGGCGGTCCGGCTGCTGTTCTGGATCGGGCTCGGCCTGCTCGCATCGGCCTTCCTGAAGTTCGGAATCGGCGTGGTGCTCACACTGGTGGCGCTTCTGATCCTGGCCAACCTCGTCACCCGCGGCGGCCGCGAGACGCTGCTGATGTGCCGCGATGCGCTGGCGGACGGCGCACGGCAGGCTTTGCCCGTCGGGCTCGCCTGCGCCATCGTCGGCACGGTCATCGGCACGATGACCCTGACCGGGGCCGCCACCACTTTGGGCAACGCCGTCGTCTCGCTCGGCGAGCACTCGCTGTTCCTGTGTCTCGTCCTGGTGATGGTGACGTCCATCGTGCTGGGCACGGGCCTGCCGACGATCCCGACCTACATCATCACGGCATCGCTCGCCGCGCCCGCGCTCCTGAAGCTCGGAGTGCCGCTGATCGTCAGCCACATGTTCGTCTTCTACTACGGCATCATCGCCGACCTCACGCCGCCGGTGGCGCTCGCCGCGCTGGCCGCCGCGCCCATCGCGCGCGCCTCGCCCGACGCCATCGGCTGGCAGGCGACGCGCATTGCGCTCGCGGGCTTCCTCATCCCCTTCATGGCCGTCTACGAGCCGTCGCTGATGCTGCAGAAGGGCGGGGCCATCGCGGCGGCCTGGGGCTACCCCGTCGAGGTCGCGCTCGTCACGCTGAAGTCCCTGGTGGTCGTCGCGATGTCCGGCATGGCGGCCATCGGTTTCCTGGCGAGCCGCACGCCACTCTGGGAAAGGGTGCTCGCTGGCCTTTCGGCCGCGCTCATCATCGGCGACTTCCCGCTCAGCGACACGTCCGGCCTGCTGCTGGCCGCGCTCGTGACGGGGACCAACTGGTCGCGCCGGGAGCGGCGGCCCGCGAGCGCATGAGCGCGCTCTGCCTTCTCGTCGCAGGGGTCGTGGCCACACGTCTCGCAGGCGTCGAAGCCTTCACCCTTGCCTGGACCCACTCGGTCGAGAAGATCGAGTGGCAGGAGAACTGGCGCATCGCCGGCGACCGGCTCACCCTGGTCGAAGCGCGGGTGAAGGGAACCGGCGCCGGCATGGAGCCGCCGCCGGAGGCGAAGCTCATCGATGGCAGCTGGCGCTGGCATCCCGCCGTGACGCCCCTGGCGCAGCTCGAGCTCCGCCGCTCGGGCTCCACCGCGGATTGGCGCCTGTGCCTGCCCGGCGAGACCTGCCGCGTTCTGGGAGATCTCGTTCCCGCGGCCGCCGACCCCGTGGTCCTCTCAGCGTGCCGAGACGGCGGACCGTGACGCCTCAGGCTCTTTCGCGCGAGGGGAAGGCCGCGTGGGCGGCCTGCCTGTCGCGCAGCGCGCGGTCCATGGCCCTGGCAAGTGCTGGGGGAGGCGCCGCTGCCGGCGATGGTGCGCGGGCTCCCCTGACCAGGGGAGGGACGGCTCGTGCGCGCAACTCGGCAATGGCGTCGCGGAGCGGGCGGCCAAGCGCACCCTGGTCGATCCGGAAGCGCAGGTAGGCGGAAGCCAGCGAGAAGGAATCGCTCTCCTCGGCGGTCGCTCCCGCCAGCAACCGGTCGATCACTTCAGCAACGGAGGGGGGCAGCAACGCGTCCCGCCCGCGGGCGACGACGCCGAGCCACGCGGCGGCGGAGAGCGTTTCGTGCAGGAGCTCGGTTTCGGGCTGCACGTAGCTGGCGTTGATTCCCGTCTCCCAGGACAGGCACACCGCCGCGAAGATCCCGGCGGCCCAATGCTGAGCCTCCTGCCCGCCTTCCAGGGTGACGAGCCCGTGCTCGAGACAGGCCACGGCGTGCGCGGCGACGATCGGGTCATCGGGCGGCAGGCCGCCGCGGCGCCGCGCGAGCGCTTCCGCGAGGTGCGGCTGCAGGCGGCCGATCGCGTCGCCGGACAAGGGACGCCCGCTCGGCAGGCCCGGCAGGCGAAGCACCAGTTCGTCGCCGGCCACGTCCTGCCAGGAGACCGCACCCAAAGCAGCGTCAGGCCCCTCGTCGACGAAGCCATCGCCCCACGGGGGCGACCTTCGGGCAGAGCCATGCCCGGTCATCCATCGTCCTGCCCGCGAAAGCCAGTTCACGACACGTCCCCTGTGAGTCGACAATCAACCACGGGGATCCCTGCTTCGCCAGCCATCCTTGGAGGCGAGAGCGTCAGGCCCAGGCCCTGTGCTCGGGCGTGCACAACTCGCCGACGGCGCCGGCGAGCACGACAAGGTCGAGGCCGAGGCTCCATTCGTCGCAATAGGCGAGCACGGTGGTCGACCCGCCGGTGGGGGCCGCCACGCGGTCGCGCCAGGGCGTGGCCGGCTGGGCGAGGCCGGGGCGCAGCCCCTGGCGCGCTGCGTGGGCGGCCACCTGGCGCAGCGCAGGGCTTGCCCGGGAGTGCAGCGGCGCAGGTCCAACCAGCGACAGGTCGCCCTTCAGTACGTTGAGCAAGGCCGGGAGCTGGGCGAGGCTCGTGCGCTGCAAGGCCTCGCCCAGTCCAATGCCCTGGCCGGCCGGGAACGCATAGACACCCAGTGGACGGCCTCGGAAATCATCCCGCCTCAAGCGCACCAGCGCTTGCCCCCGCGTTGCCAGCATGAGCAGTGCGACGGTGACCAGGAGCGGCGAGAGCAGGAGAAGCGCGGTGGCGGACACGAGGACGTCCATCCCGCGCTTCATGGCCCGTTCTGCCCGGCTGAGCGGGGCGCGCTTGCGGGCGAAGACCGGGAGGCGGCCACGTTCGTCCGCGTGGGGGAAGGCGGTCGGGACGGTGGGCGGCGAGCCCACGAAGTCGACGGGCCCCGGCCAGTCGCGCAGCGACCCCCGCAGGGCGTCGATCGTCGCGGCGGAAAGGCCGGCAGCCTGGACGACGACCCGATCGACGTTCCCGGGGCCCCACTCGCCCTCCAGAACGGCAGCGGCCGGGACGATGTCGACCGCGGAGCAGTCTGGTTCCGCGCGCAAGCCCCGGGCCAACAGTCCACCGGCCTCGCGGGACGCGGCGACGATGGCGACCCTGTCCCGCCGCAGGAGGTCGGCTCTGCAAGCTGCCGCGAGGGCGAGCGCAAGTGCCTCCCGGACCGTGAGCATGGCGGCCGGAACCAGCACGGCCAGGCCCGCGAGGGGCCAGGCCGGTACGCTGGCCGAGCCCGTCGCGGAGAGTAGGGCGAGCGCCACCGCGGGTGCGACACCGACGAGCACGAGGTTGGCTGGGCGCGGGCTCAGCAGCATGACCCTCGCATAGCAGCGCATCACGTGTCCCAAGCCGACGACGAGCATGCAGGTCGCGGCGCCGACCGCGTGCCATGTCAAGGCGCCGGTGGCCTCGGGCAGAGCCCACCCGAGGAAGGCCACGGCGCCGCAGACCGCAGTCAGGTCCGCAAGGAGCCCGGTGAAGCCGACGAACGGCGCATGAAGGCCAGCGCCGCCGCGCCGCACTGGCGCAGCGGACCGCAAGAGGTCGTCCTCCCGCGCTTCCATCGCTACAATTCTCCGACGAGCAATTCTAGGTTGTGTGCGCAACTAAAGACGAGTCTTCGATAAAAGTCAAAACATATCGGAGTTTTCCGCACAAAGTTTACTGTATAATTTAAGTAAAAATCATAAACGCACTTTAACTCAATGAAGTAAATTACGGTGCCCTGGAAGGGCGGTGGCGAAGCCCACCATGGTGCCGTACCGGCAGGAACCCGCGTTCGAGCGACGGGATAGGGCGCTCTGCCGCATGCAAAGAACCGCGTTCCCCGGACATCAACCGCGAAACATGGTATGGCTGAGGCCGCAGCCGGGGATCGCCGCGCTTGCGCTGACCGAACGTCTATCGTGAGTTTCATTATCGGTCGCTTGGCCATCACGCTTTATTAACCGTGCTGGTCTCATGCTTAGCGCGTTACTCGAAGAACATCGAAGAGGGCCTGGAGCTCCGACCATCTGGAGAACCACCCTGATGAGATATGAGTTGATGGTGTTATACGGTCTGATCGTCGTCGGCGGCGTGACCCTTTCTCGCTGGGTCACAGTGTTCGGCGTCGCCATCGCATCCGTCGGGCTGGGGCTCCTGCTCGGCGTGGCGGCCTATCAGGGCTACGTGCCTGTGGTCCATGCCCTTTCGGCCTGGGCCTTGTTCCAGGTGTCCTACGGCATTGCCGTGGTGGTGACCGATGGTCCGGCGCTCAGGTCGTTGGCGAAGGGCTCCTGGGGCAAGATCGGTTCCAGCACGGACAAGATCGAGTAGCTCGGCGACGACACGCAAGCGGCCGGCGACAAGGCCAGCCCTGCTCGCACCTGACGTTCTTCAACAGGATGCCTTTGCGAGAGAAAGACCTTGTCGCATGGCCGCACGCGTCTGGTGCGCGGGCGCGTGCCGACTTTCCCTAGAGGCATCTCGACCGGGCGGCAGGACCTGCCACCGAAGAGACTTGCCTCACTTTCGGGCGTACGGCCCCTAGCAAGAGCCACGCCGCGACAGCACCACCGGGATGGTGAGCAGCAGGATCTGGCAATCGTAGAGGAAGGACTGGTTGCGCACGTATTGCTTGTTAAGAGCAATCCGCGCTTCGAACGGAAGGTCGTTGCGCCCCTTGATCTGCCACAGCCCCGTCAGGCCCGGGGGAGCCTGCAGCACCTCGGTCGCGGCGGCGCCGCAGCGGACGATTTCGTCATGAACCATGGGGCGGGGACCAACGAGGCTCATCTCGCCGCGGATCACGTTGATGAGCTGCGGCAGCTCGTCGACGCTGAGCTTGCGAAAGACCCGTCCCAGCGGCGTGACGCGGGGATCATTCCTCAACTTGCGGTCGCGCTCCCATTCCGCACGGGCCGCCGGGTCGCGCGCAAGGTGGAGCGCGAGCCTCTGCTCGGCGTCGGGAACCATCGTGCGGAACTTGAGGCAGGCGAACGGACGACCGAACCGGCCGACGCGCTGATGCCGGATGATGGCAGAGTGGCCATCAGCCATCGTGATCATGCACGCCACGAGCAGGATGAGCGGAGCCAGCGCGATCAAAAGCGAGCACGCGAGGAAAAGATCGAGTAGTCGCTTGGGCATCCCGCCGAAAAAAGCGCCCTGGAAGCCTACATGAGCTACACTGCGGAGCTCAGAAATGTCTTGCATCGTCCTTGCTCGGTTCCGGGGTGAACATGACTGACAGGGCGGAATACTTCGAAAATCTTGCAACTAACGCAGCAGGCTCTGCCCTGTCCGGCACGCTCGGAGCGACCACAACCGGGCGGAACATACTCAATAATTTGTTAACGCAGAGAGTGTCATGCTGCAATACACAATCACGGGTTGTTCACTCAGAAGCAGCGTGGCTGTTGCCGAAATGCAAGAAAAGATTGTGCGTGCTTAGCGCAAACCACTAAACGACGCGATCTGAGCGCCCCACGGCGGTTAACCAGAGGAACGCGCTCGGCTTGTGGTGCACCGCAGCAAGCCTATGGCAAGTCTTCATTTGTCCCCGGGAACTGGGCGAATCGCCGGTCAGGCGGAGATTGGCGCCAACAAAGGGCGTCGCTCACTTAAACGACTACAACGCAGAATATATGCAGTTGACAGCGTGTAATCCCGATCTCGTCGCGACCGTGCAAGTTTAGCGTCATTTGAGCTTGTTCTCCTTGACGACGGCCCTGCCACGGCCGCGCCTCGCTTTCGTTGCCACGGCGGGCTGGCCGAGAGGCGTACGGTAGGGCACGCGGATCTGGCAACTGGCCGCGCGACATGGCACGAGTCGAACATGTGGAGTCGCCTGACACGACGAGGAGAGCCGGAAAAGCCCGCGCTACAGCCTGCGGCGGGCATGCGTATCTATGCCTTCGGCGACGTGCACGGCCGCTTCGACCTGTTCGACGCCGCCCGGCGCTTCATTGCGGGCGACGTGGCGCAGGCTCGGCCCGAACGACCCTTCGCCATCTTCCTCGGCGATATCGTCGATCGCGGACCGGCCTCTGCGGCGGTCGTGCAATCCCTCGCCGAGCAGGACTTCCCCGTGCCGTTCCTCGTCCTGCGCGGCAATCACGAGCAGATGATGCTCGAGGCCCTGCTCGAGGACGGGCCCCTGGAATCCTGGCTCCGGAACGGCGGCGTGGAGACATTGATGTCCTACGACGTCGCGCTCGACGAATGCCGCGACCTCGGCGACGTGCGTACCGCGCTGCTGCGCGCCATCCCCACGGAGCATCTGACTTTCCTGCAGGGGCTGCCGACCTCGGCTCATTCCGGAGACTATTTCTTCTGTCATGCCGGCATCAGGCCGGACGTGCCACTCGACAAGCAGGTCGAAGCGGACCTGATGTGGATCCGCAAGCCGTTCCTGGAGAGCCGCAGGAAGCACCCGAAGATGATCGTGCACGGCCACACGCCGGTGCAGCAGCCCGAATTCCTGCCCAACCGGATCAATATCGACACGGGCGCCTATGCCACTGGCAACCTGACGTGCCTGATCCTGGACGGTTTCGACGCCGTGCCGGTCTCCATCCGGGCGGACGAGACCTGATCCCGGACGAAAGGCTCAAGGCAGCTCGGTTTCCCACGGCGCGTGCGGGCCCAATCTCTCCGCCAGGAAATCGACGAAGGCCCTGACCTTGGCGGGAGGCCTGCGCCCGCCGGGCCACACGGCGAAGATCCCGTCGAGGCTGCGAGACGGGTGGTCCAGTTCGATCCGGACCAGTGTCCCCGCCCGCAGAGCGTCGACAACGAGAAAGCTCGGCTCGTAGATGATGCCCATCCCGCCGATCGCGGCGGCCACGAGCGCGTCGCCGTTCGAGGCCCGCAAGGCCCCGCTGACAGGGACGGTCACGCCCGCCCCGAAGGACCATAGGCCGCTGCCCAGCGTGCGCGACAGCGTATAGGTGAGGCATTCGTGTCCGGCGAGGTCGGCCGTGGTGGCCGGCGTCCCCCGCCGCGACAAATAGGCGGGCGACGCGCAGACCAGCATGCGGCAGCCGGCGAGGCGGCGCGACACGAGCGCCGAATCCGCCAGCGTGCCAATGCGGACCGCGAGATCCCAGCCCTCGTCGACGAGATCCACCAGCCTGTCGTTGAGACCGAGGTCGATCGTGAGCCCCGGGTAGATCTCGCCGAATTCCGGCATGAGCGGCGCGATCTGGCGGAAGCCGAAGGAGAGCGGCGCATTGACCCGCAACGAGCCGGACACGTCGAGCCGCTCCGCCGTCACTTCGGCCTCGGCCTCGTCCCATTCCGAGAGAATGCGTTCGGCATTCTCGAGGTAGCGCCGGCCCTGCTCCGTCAAGGCGAGGCTGCGGGTGGTGCGGTGAAGCAGGCGAACACCGAGGCGATGCTCCAGCGCGTCCATGTGCTTCGTCGCCATCGTCTGGGACATGCCGAGGGCGCGTGCCGCGGCAGCCAGGCTGCCGAGCGCCACGGCCCGCGAAAACACCTGCAGGCCAGTGATCCTGTCCAGCATATCTCACTCCATGAGTGTGAGCTGAGTTTCATATCAAACGGATTATCACACCAATCGTTTGGGCGCATGGTGCCGCTTGTTCAGCCACAGGATTTCGCCATGATCGACTCTCGCACCGCTCCCTACGCATCCCTCGTGCTCCGCATCAGCATGGGCCTGCTCTTCCTGGCTCACGCGGGGCTCAAGCTCTTCGTGTTCACCCCCGCCGGCACCGCGCAGTTCTTCGGCAGCCTCGGCCTTCCCCCGGCCCTCGCCTATGTCGTGATCGCTCTGGAGGCCGTCGGCGGACTTGCGCTGATCCTCGGGTTTTACGCCCGCATCGCGGCGCTCGCCTTGATCCCCGTGCTGGTCGGGGCCATCGTCACTGTGCACGGTCCGGCCGGCTTCTGGTTCACCAACCCGAATGGCGGCTGGGAATTCATCGCCTTCTGGATCGCTGGCCTGCTCGCCGTCGCGCTCCTCGGGGATGGCGCGCTGGCCGTGCGCCGCAGCCCCGCCGTCGCTGCCTGATCAGGAGTCTCCCATGGCCAGCCTTGCCGCAACCGCCCGCGCCTCTGGCGCAGACCGGCCCAACCTCTACGCCGCGGAGACGCCGGTGCGGATCGGCAAGGTCACGCTCATCGTCCGCAACCTCCCTCTGGTCGCGGGCTTCTATGAAAAGGTGATCGGGCTCGCCCCGCTTGTCTCGGCCCCAGGCCGCGTCACGCTGGGAGCCGGCGGCAAGCCCTTGCTCGACCTCGTCGAGGACAAGGCCGCCGCGCCGTCCTCGCCCCGCGCCGCCGGCCTGTTCCACACGGCGTTCCTGGTGCCCACGCGCAAGGATCTCGCGCGCTGGCTGCTGCATGTGGCCGGCATCGGCGCCCGCATCCAAGGCGCCTCGGACCATATCGTCAGCGAGGCCATCTATCTCGCCGATCCCGAAGGCAACGGCATCGAGGTGTACCACGACCGCTCGCCGCAGAGCTGGAACTGGGAAGGCGACAGCGTGGAGATGGCGACAGACCATCTCGACCTCGACGACCTCGTCGCAGGCGTGCAGCCAGGCGACTGGCAAGGCTTGCCCGGGGGTTCCTGCGTCGGCCACGTGCACCTGCGCGTGGGAGACATTCCCGCCGCGGACGCCTTCTACAGGGATGCCCTGGGCCTGGGCCTCACGGCGCGCTATCCGGGGGGCAGCTTCTTCTCGTCCGGCCGCTACCATCACCATCTCGCGGCCAACGTATGGGCAAGCCGCGGCGCCGGCCAGCGTCCGCTGCCCACGACGGGCCTCGCCGAACTCGAACTCGTGGCCCGCGACGACGCCGCCTGGGAGGATCTCTCAAGGCGCGGCCGCAAGGCTGGCGGCGTAGAGCGGGCCGATGGCAGCGTCGTGATCGAGGATCCCTGGCGGAACGTGATCGTCCTTCGCAAGGCGTGACCGCGCCGAGCCGGTCTCTTCCCTGTTCCCTTCGCTCCTGTCCCCCTCGCTCCTGGCCCCGCATTCGAGGAACCGCGCCGATGCTCGTGAACGGCAAATGGGCCAGCGACTGGCACCCCGTCCAGGCGAAGGATGCGCAGGGCCGCTTCCTGCGCCAGACCTCCTCATTTCGAAACTGGGTGACGCCGGACGGCACGCCTGGCCCGACGGGGCGGGGCGGCTTCAAGGCAGAGGTCGGCCGCTACCATCTCGTGGTTGCGCTGATCTGCCCCTGGGCGTCGCGCACCTTGATCGCGCGCACGCTCAAGGGCCTCGACGGCGCCATCGACGTCTCCGTGGTGGAGCCGAGGCTGACAGACCAGGGCTGGCGCTTCGGAGACTTTCCCGGCGCAACCCGCGACCCGCTGATCGGCGCCACGTTCATGCACGAGCTCTATACGGCCGTCGACCAGACCTATACGGGCCGCGCCACGGTTCCCGTGCTGTGGGACAAGGCGACACGAACCATCGTGAACAATGAGTCGGCCGATATCGTCCGCATGCTCGACAGCGGGTTCGGCACGCTGGCGGACGAGCGGTTCCAGCTCTATCCCGAACCGCTCCGCGACGCGATCGACGCGCTCAACGAGCGCCTCTACCCCATGCTCAACAACGGGGTCTATCGCGCTGGCTTTGCCAGCTCCCAGGAGGCCTACGAGGAGGCTTTCCGGGATGTGTTCGCGATGCTCGACGAGCTCGAGCAGAAGCTGGAAGGCCGCCGCTTCCTCTTCGACGACTCCGTCACGGAAACGGATATCCGGCTCTTCGTCACCCTCGTGCGCTTCGATGCCGCCTACCACGGCGTGTTCAAGTGCAACCTGCGCCGCATCGCCGACTACCGCAACCTGAGCCGGCACATTGAGGCCATGCTGGCCCTGCCGGGCGTGTCCGAGACGGTGAACATCACCCACATCAAGCAGGGCTATTATTCAGTGAAGGCGCTCAACCCCAATGGGATCGTGCCGGCCGGCCCGGAATTGCCATTCTCGGAGTTGCTCGCTGCCTCATGAGGGGGAGGTTGCTTCGAGGCTTTGCCCGCAGAATTGTCAGCGGGGTTCCACGAGTCCGAAGCCGAGCACACCGAGAACAACGTCTTTGATGGCTGACTGGTGACCGAGTCCGGCGTGCTTCGTCGGACCGTAGCCTCCCGTCGCGGCGAGGCTTAGGACAGACGCTGCTCGCGAGAGCGCGCGACGTTCCTCGTAGATGCCGATCCGCCTTCGGATCCTGCCTTCCAGCTGTCGGCAGTATTCCGCTCCGCGTTTGGCTTGCTCGCGCCTGACCCCCGAGAGGGTGGCGGAGCCTTTGTCCAGCGCATCTGCGCAGTCCGCGGCGAAGCGGGCCCGGAACTCATATTGTGGCAAGGGGACGATGCGGCTTGCTGGAGGCGGGACCTGGGCGCCAGAGGACGTCATCTGCCGGTGCTGACGGTAGATCGCAAGCGGTTCTGTCATTTCGGAGATGCGGCCGAACACGAATGCGAGGAAGTAGACCCACAAGTCGTGGAAGACGACCTCGTGTTCCTCCTGCGGCTGCGGCGGACGAAGTGACGGATTCAGGATGTCGAGCAGGTCACGGCGGAACGTGATGGTGAATCCGAAGCTCATCCCGGGTAGGGGGAGCGCGTGAAGAGGACCGATGACGCGGTCCTCAGAGATGCCCTGCTTCAGCAGCCCGGTCTTCTCGAGTTCCTCGTTCCCGATATGGGCCGTGTGGATGCACAGGTCCGTTCCGTCGGTTCGCAGCCGGGCCATGGACTTCTCGATCTTCTCTTCGAGCCAGAAGTCGTCCTGATCCGAGAAGGCGACGAAGGTGCTGCGGCAAAGGCCTGCCGCCTTGAGGAAATTGTCCCGGAATCCCAATCGCCGCTCGTTCCGTACGAAGTGCACGGGGAAGGGCGCAGACTTGGCGAAGCTCTCGACGACCTCTTGGGTTGCATCCGTGGACCCGTCGTCGGTGACCACAAGTTGGGACGGCAGCACGGTTTGGTGAGCGAAACTGTCCAGTTGTTGCTGCAGGTGACGAGCGCCGTTATAGGTCGTCATCGCGATCGAAATGTCGTCTTTCGGCCTGGACATGAGGTTTGCTTCTCGCTTCAAGTAGCCTTTCGGGTTGCGCGCACGATCATATCCATTTCCTTTGCTTTTCTGTCATCACTCCAGGACGTCTGCTGGACATGCTTAATGTGTTCGACAGCGAAAGAACGCCGTGCTCTGAGCGATTCGCAGGTAAACCGGGTAAGTTAGCGCGCGAAAATTCGCCGCGTGCATGGGCTCCGGTCTGCACCAGGGGCGGATCCCATTCCATAAGGCATGCGTTCGTGGTGGTGGCCTCGTCAAGAAAAGACAGCACTTCAGTGCCATAGACTGAGAGGCCGCAAGGCCGCGTTTCAATCCATTCCCGACCCCGGCGAGGCGCTCAGGGAATGAGGCGACAGGACATTCGACATGCGCATTGCGATGATCGGTTCGGGCTATGTGGGGCTTGTCTCGGGGGCCTGCCTGGCCGATTTCGGCCATCACGTGCTGTGCGTGGACACCGACGAGCGCAAGGTGGCGGCGCTTCGGCGCGGCGAGATGCCGATCTACGAGCCCGGCCTGAAGGAACTCGTCGACAACAACGCGGACGAGGGCCGGCTCACCTTCACCACGGACATCCGCGAGGGCCTGGCAGAGGCCGAGGCCGTGTTCATCGCGGTCGGCACCCCCTCGCGCCGCGGCGACGGCCATGCCGACCTCTCCT